>Ga0316207_10001617_pt1 | contig 26606 bp, 25 predicted proteins | sample 6weekpyrite_MG_FD_204943 | JGI IMG/M metagenome (GOLD analysis project Ga0316207, IMG submission 204943) | Microbial mat bacterial communities from mineral coupon in-situ incubated in ocean water Damariscotta River, Maine, United States -... | ecosystem: Environmental > Aquatic > Marine >... | reverse complement strand
GGTAGAAAACGGACGTCAACACCGACTTTACCTTCCGCGCTAAGCAGAAAATCTTCGGTAACATTGGCATGAGCATCGCCCAGAAAATCGGGGTCAGATTCCCGAATTGTCGCAGAGATTAACGCGCTTTCATCGGTGATTTCGGTTTCGGTCAGTGCCTCAGGGCTCACGACATCGAAATGTCGGTTGTCATCTGCCGGGCTGTCGATGATGTTATTGCTAGATGGTGCGTCTGGTAGCTCTATAATGGGTATGGAGGGGTGCCCGCCATTTTCGGGGCTTAGTGATTCGACATTGTCAGACGTTCCCGCAGCGGGGGCTTCTAGCTGGTTGAAGTCGAAATTGTCACTGTTCAGAATGGCCTGCTGCAGCTGCTCTATATCGTGCTGGGTGTTTTGTGCCATGGCTGAGGTATCAGCCGCAGTTTCATCGACGACGACTACTGCGGGAGTTTCTACTTCTATTGGTGTTTCACCCAAAATGCCGGTTTCATCACTCTGAAGTGCTTTGCGCGTAGTTTCGTCTTGAAATGTAGTGATCTTGTCGCTTTGAACCGGCATTATAAACCTCAACTCGAATAAATCTTAACCTTTGAATTGTAAGGCTATTTCAGATTTTTGGTAAGGTGTTTTTGCACCGATTTGTTGTGATGGTGTATAACTATGTAAATTGCAAGGCGCAAAAAAGCCCGGCACAGTGATAAACCGTGCCGGGCTTTTTAGGTATTACAGGCCCAATATTAGCCCGCCGTATTAACCTACAATGAGTAGTACATCTCGAACTCAACCGGGTGAGTGGTCATGTTCAAGTTTTCGACTTCTTCACGCTTCAGTTCAATAAAGCCCTGAATCATGTCGTCGGTGAACACGCCGCCTCTGGTCAGGAATTCGTGATCTGCTTCGAGTGCGTCAAGCGCCTGATCGAACGTGGCTGCAACCGTTGGGATTTCCGCTGCTTCTTCAGCAGGAAGGTCATACAAGTCCTTATCTGCAGGGTCGCCAGGGTGAATCTTGTTCTGGATGCCGTCAATGCCTGCCATTAACATGGCAGAAAATGCCAGGTAAGGATTAGCTGTTGGGTCGGGGAAGCGCACTTCCAGTCGACGTGCTTTAGGGCTGTTGACGTATGGGATGCGGATTGATGCAGAGCGGTTACGCGCTGAATAGGCCAGCATAACCGGCGCTTCAAAACCAGGAACCAAACGCTTGTAAGAGTTGGTTGAGGCATTGCTAAAGGCATTGATCGCACGTGCGTGCTTGATGATGCCGCCAATGTAGTACAAGCACTCGTCTGACAAACCTGCATAACCGTCACCGGCCATGATGTTAACACCATCTTTCGATAGGGACTGGTGAACGTGCATGCCCGAACCGTTATCGCCAACCAGTGGCTTTGGCATAAAAGTGGCTGTCTTGCCGTAAGCGTGTGCGACATTGTGTACGCAATACTTCAGAATCTGAACTTCGTCGGCTTTCTTAACGAGCGTGTTGGCGCCAACGCCAATTTCACACTGGCCGGCAGTGCCAACTTCGTGGTGATGTACTTCGATAACCAGTCCCATTGCCTCCATCGCAGCACACATCGCGCCGCGCAGGTCATGCAATGAATCAACAGGAGGAACAGGGAAGTAACCGCCTTTAACGCCAGGACGATGGCCGATGTTGCCGCCTTCAAATTCCGCGTGGGTGCTCCATGCCGCTTCTTCGGAATTGATTTCGTACATGGCGCCGTTCATTTCAGACTTCCACTTAACGTCATCAAAGACGAAAAACTCTGGCTCAGGGCCAAATAATGCAGAATCGGCGATACCTGTTGACTTCAAATACTCTTCAGCGCGCACTGCAACGGAACGAGGGTCACGCTCATAACCCTGCATGGTGGTAGGTTCGACCACATTGCAGCGCAAGTTTAACGTGACTTCTTCGGTGAAAGGATCCAGCACCGCTGTGTCATCTTCAGGCATCAGAATCATGTCAGATTCGTTAATGCCCTTCCAGCCGGAAATGGATGAGCCATCAAACATTTTGCCATCTTCGAAAAAGTCTTCATCAACTTCTGATGATGGGATGCTGACGTGCTGCTCTTTACCGCGTGTATCTGTGAAGCGAAGATCGATCCACTTTACTTCGTTATCCTGGATTAGCCCCAGAGTTTTAGCTGACATTCTAATTGCTCCGTTTTATTGAGATTGGATAGTTTAATAGTTATCGTCGGCAGTCGATTGATAGCGATTAGCGACGGGTTGATCGTATTTTTAACCAAATAGTTTCTTTCTACAGCGCCAGACCAGCCAGATCGATCGCATTCCCGCGAGAAAAAGCGAGAGGATATCACGACTTTCTTCATTATTCCCGGTTTTTGTTGGTGCGCTGTTTGGGTCATTTCAATTGGCATTTACAAGCAAAAATATTGCCATTATGTTTTTGTGAATAACTAGTTGAAAAATAAGGCTATCATCAGGTGGGAGTAATCTATATGAAACTTTACGCCCCAAAATAGTGCGTATTTGTGCTGGATGCACCAGCATGAGGCCTGGCGTTCTTCAATTATAAAGGTAAAAAAGGGTGAATGCCGATGTTGAAAGTGCAAGGCTTTCTGTATAATCCGCGTCCAATTTATCAAACCCTACTTAAAACAGGCACCCGAATCGTGATAGAGAATCTTAGAAATATTGCCATTATTGCCCACGTCGATCATGGCAAAACCACTCTTGTTGACAAGTTGCTGAGCCAATCAGGAACGCTTGACAGGAGAGATGAGGGTGCTGAGCGAATCATGGATTCCAACGACCAGGAAAAAGAACGGGGTATTACCATTCTTGCCAAAAATACCGCCATTTCCTGGAAAGACTATCGGATTAACATTGTTGATACGCCCGGGCACGCAGATTTTGGTGGGGAAGTAGAGCGGGTTTTATCGATGGTTGACTCGGTGTTGCTGCTGGTTGATGCGGTTGATGGTCCAATGCCGCAAACACGATTCGTGACGTCGAAAGCGTTTGAGAAAGGTTTGCGCCCAATCGTTGTGGTTAACAAGGTTGATCGACCGGGCGCACGACCCGACTGGGTCATCGATCAGGTGTTTGATTTGTTTGATCGTCTTGGTGCGACGGATGAGCAGTTGGACTTCCCGATTATTTATGCCTCTGCGCTAAATGGTGTGGCTGGCCCTGAGCCGGATCAACTGGCAGACGATATGACGCCGCTGTTTGAATTAGTGGTGAGCGAGGTGCCAGCGCCAGATGTCGATCCGACCGCGCCTTTCCAGATGCAGATTTCGGCACTCGACTACGACAGTTATGTAGGGGTTATTGGTATCGGCCGTATTACTCGCGGCAGTTTGTCACCGAATCAGCAAGTGATCATTAAAGATATTGACGGCAAGGAGCGAAAGGGTCGGCCATTGAATGTAAAGGGCTATCTAGGCCTGGAACGAATTGATACTGACAAAGCCAATGCTGGCGATATCGTCTGTATTAACGGTATCGATGGGCTGGGTATCTCCGATACGCTTTGTGATCCGGAGCACGTTGAAGTGCTGCCGCCACTGACAGTGGATGAGCCGACTGTAAGCATGACCTTTATGGTTAACGATTCTCCCTTTTGCGGCCAGGATGGCAAGTATGTGACGTCGCGAAATATCAAGGAGCGCCTGGAGCAAGAGTTGATTCACAATGTTGCTTTGCGAGTCGAGCCGGGTGATAGCGCAGACAAATTTATTGTGTCGGGTCGGGGCGAATTACATTTGTCGGTGTTGATCGAAACCATGCGCCGTGAAGGTTATGAGCTGGCGGTATCGCGCCCAGAGGTCATCCAGAAGGAAGTTGATGGTGTGATGCATGAGCCCTACGAGCATGTCGTGATCGACGTTGAAGATCAGCATCAAGGCTCGGTGATGGAAGAGCTGGGTTTGCGTAAAGCGGAAATGACCAATATGGAGCCAGACGGGAAAGGTCGGGTAAAGCTGGAGTTTAATGTGCCTTCAAGGGGTTTGATTGGATTCAGGGGGGAGTTCTTAACCATGACCTCGGGAGGCGGCATCATGACCAGCGTGTTTGATCGTTATGATGTGGTGAAAGCGGGTGAAGTGGTTTCCCGTCAAAATGGGGTATTGATTTCGATGGCGAAAGGCAAAACGCTCGCCTACTCATTGTTCAATCTCCAGGACCGAGGGCGCCTCTTTTTGGGGCATGCGGTCGATATTTACGAAGGGCAGATCATTGGCGTTCATTCACGCTCCAATGACCTGACGGTTAATCCGACCAAAGCCAAGCAGTTAACGAATATTCGAGCTGCTGGAACGGATGAAAATCTGGTGTTGTCGCCACCAATCAAACACACGCTTGAGCAGGCGCTGGAGTTTATCGAAGATGACGAATTGGTCGAAGTGACACCACACAATATTCGTCTTCGCAAAAAGCTGTTGACTGAAACGGCCAGAAAGCGATCCAAGGGCAAGGGGTAAAAAAACAGGAGCGAGGAGCGAAGTGCCGGAATGAAAGCCTTGATTCAGCGTGTGACGCAGGCATCTGTCACGGTAAAAAACGTTGTAAATGACAGGACGGTTGAGCAGCAGGTCGGTGCAATTGCACACGGCCTGTTGTTGTTTTTGGGTATCGAACAAGATGATGATGAGCAAATTGCGCAGCGGCTTCTGGATAAAGTATTACGTTATCGCGTGTTCCCCGATCAAAGTGGGCGCATGAATCGAAGTTTGCTCGATGCAGGCGGTGACTTGCTCGTCGTCTCGCAATTCACGTTAGTGGCCGATACCCAAAAGGGTTTACGCCCCAGCTTTTCTTCGGCCGCTCCGCCTGCGCAGGGGGAGCGGCTTTGCCACTTTTTTATTACCCAGGCGAGGCTGTCGCTTGCAACGGTCGAGACGGGCCGCTTCGGAGCTGATATGAGCGTTGAGCTGGTTAACGACGGCCCTGTTACCTTTATGTTGGATGTTTCAAAACCTTAGAAAACGACGCGTAACGCTTGCAAATTGCATGATCTGATATGCCCTCAAACATTAAGTTGGTATGGGGCGTATAGGTGATTGATAAGTGAGAATTTATTGATAGACTTTACCGTTCCTGGTTGAGTAAACGTTTTTGTCGTTGCGTGCTCAAAAGCATCGAATTGACCGCTGGCGTAGCAATTTATTCAGGTGTTATGCAAAAGTTAGAATAGGCTATACAATATGGCTTGTTACGCTTACGGAGGCTTAGATGCCCATAATTAGCAGGTTTTACGGGATACTGATCGCTATGTATTTTAACGATCATAATCCACCTCACTTCCATGCTAAATACACTGGATATGAGGCTCTATTTAATTTCAACGGAGAAATTATTGAAGGAGAGCTTCCCAAAAGAGCTGTAAATTTTGTACAAGAGTGGATTTCGTATCACCAAGAAGAATTACAAGAGAATTGGAATAAGGCTCGTTCTGGCGAGCCCTTAAGTTACATCGCACCATTGGAGTAGTGGCTATGCTTCACATTAAATCTGCGAAACATATATCTGACTTCACGCTTTGGATTGCGTTTGATGACGGGACTTCAGGAAACATAGACTTAAGAGATGCTCTAAGTGGGTCTGTATTCTTACCGTTAAAAGACGTTAATATTTTTTCTAAAGTCTCGGTAGACCCAGAACTTGAAACAGTTGTATGGCCCAACGGAGCGGATCTCGCGCCCGAGTTCCTCAAGGATCTGCATAACAAACAAAAGCAGCCAGACGCGTAAACACGCCGCTGTTTTGAGCGTTAATTGCAGCGGTAATAAGGAGTTGCATTTGGCAACAGAAATTGAAATAAAACTGCATATACTCGAATCGAATGAGACTGATATTCTGAGGCAGCTCGAGCGTATTCTGGGTGTTTCAGGTTTTAAATGTCATGATTTGCGCAATCTTTATTTCGATACGCCCGATTTTCAATTGAATGCAGAGCGTATCGCGCTCCGTATTCGTCATAAATCGGGATGCTATATTCAAACACTGAAAACCAAAGGCTGCTCGGTGGCAGGATTGCACCAAAGAGGGGAGTGGGAATGGGCATTAGAGTCACCTGAGCTTAATATAAGGCATCTAAACGAAAGTGCTGCCTGGCCTTCGTCAATTGACCCCCGTCAGTTGATGCCTGTCTTTGAAACGAATTTTACCCGTCACCAGATCGAGATTGAATGGCAGGGCTCTGATAAGCAGCGCGCGACAATCGAATTGGCCGTTGATTTGGGTGTGGTGACGGCTAAAAAAAATAATGCTGACAATCAATCTGAGGCGATCAATGAAATAGAGCTTGAGCTGCTCTCGGGTAAGCCCGATACCTTAATTGAGTTGGGACAGTATCTCTTAGGCAGACTGCCAGTCACCCTGGACGATGTGAGTAAAGCTGAACGTGGCTACCGTCTGCTTAACGCTGGCGCGTAGAGCTGCCAATTAGACAAAGGGTCTTCATGAAATCTCTAGACACCATCGCAACCTGGATAGATGATTACGCCGAGTTTGTACGGCCACTGATTAAAAACACCTGGGCATCCGTTTGTGATTATTATCTTTGCGCAAATCGTCTTCGCCCAGACGCGATTAAACAAGACGGTATTGTCCAGAGTGACGCCATTTGGCGCGATGATAGTTGTCCATGGCCTGAGCCATTCATACGAGAGCTGTTTACCCTGTGGTCCCGGAGTGATTACGCCGCTGAATCGTGCGCCCGTTACCCGCAATGGCTTTCGAGCTGGTCTGGAACCGATACTGTTCTAACTCAGGTGCTGAGCGAGCAACAGTGTCAGCAGTCTCTGTATTCTAAATGTGAGCTGGCCTCAGACGAAGCTGAGTTAATGGTTGTTTTGCGGCAGTTTCGTCGAGCACAGATGTTACGCATTCTCTGGCGTGACCTGTTGGGTAAGGTCGAGCTGGAACAAACCTTAGAGGATGTGACCGCGCTTGCCGATGTTTGTGTCCGAGTCGCGCTCGACTGGCTGCATCAATCTGCGACAGCACGATACGGCGTGCCCATGTCTAAGCATGGCGAGATCCAGCAAATGATTGTATTGGGCATGGGAAAGCTGGGCGCGCGTGAGCTGAATGTCTCGTCCGATATCGATTTGATCTTTGCCTATCCGCAATCAGGTATGACAGATCATCCTCGTAAGCCTGTCGAAAATCATCTGTTTTTCACCCGGCTCGCTCAGCGCCTGATTCATGTGCTGGATCAAATGACGGGTGAGGGCTTTGTGTTTCGCGTCGATATGCGCTTGCGCCCTTATGGCGGGAGTGGGGCGTTGGCGCTTAATTTTGCAGCGTTCGAAGACTACTACCAAAATCAGGGGCGAGAGTGGGAGCGTTTTGCGATGATCAAAGCGCGTGCGATTACGGGTGATTCAGGTCAAGGCAGGGCGCTGCTGGAGATCATCAATCCCTTCGTCTATAAAAAATATACAGATTTTACCTCCTTTCAAGCATTACGTGACATGAAGAGTTTGATTATGTCAGAGGTGCACCGCAAGGGCGGTAATCAGAATATCAAGCTGGGGCAGGGCGGTATTCGTGAGATTGAGTTTATTGCCCAGGCTTGCCAGTTAATTTATGGCGGTCGAAACCAAAGCTTGCAGATTCCTGGTTTGATGCCGGTCTTCGTGTTATTGAAGCAGGCGCTCTGTTTGCCTGAGCACTGGGTGGATCAGTTGCTGGAATCCTACCGCTTTTTGCGTCGAATGGAGCATGCTATCCAGGGCCTGGCAGACAAACAAACCCAGCTGATTCCCGAGGCTGAAGAAGAACGAAGCCGGGTTGCCTGGTCGCTGGGCTTTTCGCAATGGTCTGAGGCTGAATTGCTGATGCAGCAGCATCGGAGCAATGTGAGCCAGATCTTTGATGATTTTCTGAATGACAGCGATGAGCAGGAAAACGAGGCTGTAGACGGCAACGAGCACTGGCTGCATTTGTGGCAGGCTCGGGCTTCGTCGGGGCAGTGGCTTCAAGCGCTGAAAGATGCAGGATATGAAACACCGGCGGAAAGTTACGAGCTGTTGATGGCGTTAAAGCAAAGTCGTTTGTTTGGCGTGATGTCCTCCGATGCCAAGCAGCGGTTAGAGCAGTTTCTGCCCCTGTTGTTGAGCATGGTCAGTGAATATCCTCATCCATCCCTCACCCTGGAAAGAGTGTTGTCGTTGGTGCGCGCGATATTGGGTCGTACGGTGTATCTGGTCTTGTTGTATGAAAATCCGGGCGCATTAAGGCAGTTATGCCACTTGTGTTCTGAAAGCCCCTGGATCTCGGAGCACCTGGCCAAAAGCCCGGTGATTTTGGATGAACTGATTGATATTCGAAGTTTGTATCAGCCTCCGGATAAGGCAACACTGCAAGATGAATTGAGGCAATACTTGCTGCGTATTCCCGAAGACGACCTGGAGGCACAAATGGATTGTCTGCGAACGTTCAGGCAGTCACATATGCTGCGGGTCGCGGCGGCCGAGATTGGCGGGCAGCTGCCCTTGATGAAAGTCAGTGACTACTTAACCTGGCTGGCAGAGACATTGCTAGAACAGTCGGTCAATATTGCCTGGCATAATATGGTTGCGAAGTACGGACAGCCAGCGGGTTTGTTAGAGTGTGAACCCGGTGCGGGTTTTGCTGTGGTTGGTTATGGCAAGCTGGGAGGTATCGAGCTTGGCTATAGCTCAGATCTGGACATGGTGTTTCTCTACGATACCAATGATAACGCCATGACGACGGGCGAGCGCTCCATTAATAACCAGGTATTCTATACGCGTCTGGGCCAGCGCGTGATTCATATTTTATCGACCCAAACCACCCAGGGCGTTCTGTATGAATCAGATATGCGCCTGCGCCCTTCGGGTAACTCGGGGATGCTGGTGACCTCGCTGGCCGCCTACCGGAAATACCAGCAACAGGATGCCTGGACCTGGGAGCATCAGGCTTTGGTCCGTGCCCGTTTTATTACTGGCGATTCTGAGTTGGGCAGTCATTTTGAACAAGTTCGCCGGGACGTTCTTACCCGTGATCGGGATCAAAAAGACTTGCATGCTGAAGTTGTCGCAATGCGTGACAAAATGAGGCTGGCAGCGCGTGACAAGTTTAACAGCGAGGTCGAGGCAAAAGACGACATCAAGCAAGGTGAAGGCGGCTTGATTGATATTGAATTTATCACCCAATACGGGGTGCTGCGGGGTGCGGGCGAGCATCAAGGTTTGCTGGAATGGACTGACAATATTCGTTTGCTGGAAACGCTGGCGAAATTAAACTGCTTCGATGGCGTCGATGTTTCGCCATTAATCGAAGCCTATCGTCAGCTGCGTTCAGCCTTGCACCGCAAGAGTCTGGCAGATGATGATTACACGGTGTCGCTTGCCGATTTTCCAGACATTCGAAAAACGGTTGCGCAAGTCTGGCAGCACGTGTTGGTCGGATAAATTTGACGATAAAGTTGCGGGTGTGGGTCTGATAATGAATTCAAAAAAAGAGGGTTGAATATGACGAACTTACCTGTACTTAACGATTCCGAATTGACGCTGACTAAGAGGGTGGCCACGCTCACCATGGTGCGTGACGACGTTCGCAATGCACTGACGGGCACCGAGTTGACGGAGGATATTCTCAAGGTTTGTGAATGGGTTAACCAGACACCTGAGGTCTCCGTGTTGGTCATCACCGGAACGGGAAAGGCTTTTTCTGCAGGCGGCAATATCAAGGATATGCGTGACCGAAAAGACATCTTTGCAGGCGATGCTCATCAGATACAAATGAACTATCGGGAAGGCATTCAGCGCATCCCTCTCGCAATGCATAGCTTGGAAATACCGACTATCGCGGCGATTAACGGCGCGGCGGTCGGGGCCGGGTTTGACCTGAGTTGTATGTGCGACATTCGGCTGGCTGCGACCGGGGCGAAAATGGGTGAAACCTTTATTAATTTGGGGATTATTCCCGGTGACGGAGGCGCTTGGTTTTTGCAGCGATTGATCGGTTATCAAAAAGCGGCAGAACTGACTTTTAGCGGGCGATTGATCGATGCTGAGGAGGCGCTCGCACTTGGTATTGTCATGCGAGTGACGGAGGCGGAGGCGTTGATGCCTGCTGCACTGGAAATGGCTGAGGATTTTGCTGCCAAGCCGCCGCAAGCATTGCGTTACATCAAGCGCTTGATGAAGAAAGCGCAGCGCCAGACACTACCTGATTTTCTAGAAGCATGTGCCCTGTTTCAAGGGATTTGTCATCATACCGACGATCATCTGGAGGCGGTGAATGCGTTTATTGAAAAACGAGCGCCGGAATTCAAAGGACGGTAATTTATACCTGGGTTTAAGCAAGAACATGAAGATGTCGAGGCCAGGGCTTTAGTGTTAGAATGCCGCACTATTTTCGACAAGATATTTCAACAAGATACTTTTAGGAGCAAGAAGCGATGTCAATGGCTGATCAAGATGGCCTGATCTGGTTTGATGGAGAGTTGATCCCCTGGCGCGAGGCCAAGGTACATGTTCTGACGCATACACTGCACTATGGTATGGGCGTGTTTGAAGGGGTGCGAGCCTATGAAACAGACAAGGGCGCATCGATTTTTCGAATGAAGGAGCATACTGATCGTTTGTTCCGTTCTGCACATATCATGAAAATGAACATGCCGTTCGATAAAGATACCCTGAACGAAGCGCAGCGTACCGTGGTTCGAGAAAATAATTTGCTCGAAGGCTATTTGCGGCCCATGGTATTTTTCGGTGCCGAGGGCATGGGCTTGCGGGCAGATAACCTGAAAACCCATGTGATTGTTGCTGCCTGGGAATGGCCATCTTATATGTCGCCCGAAGCGAGAGAGAAAGGCATTAAGGTTCGTACCTCATCGTACACGCGTCATCACGTCAATATCAGCATGTGTAAAGCAAAAGCGAATGGCCATTATATCAATTCCATGCTGGCGTTGAATGAAGCGCTGGAGTGTGGTTGCGATGAAGCACTGTTGTTGGACAACGAAGGCTATGTTGCTGAAGGGAGTGGCGAAAATATCTTTCTGCTGCGTGAAGGCAAGATGTATACACCTGAACTGACATCGTGTCTGGACGGCATCACTCGAAATACTATTTTTTCATTTGCCGAGGAGCTGGGCGTTGAAGTCTTAGAGAAACGTATCACCCGCGACGAAGTTTACGTCGCTGATGAGGCCTTCTTTACCGGTACCGCCGCCGAAGTATTGCCGATTCGGGAGCTTGATGGCCGAATGATCGGCGAGGGAGCGCGTGGCCCGATGACCGAAAAATTCCAAACCATGTATTTTGATGCCGTTAAAGGCCGTCGGACGCAAAATGCCGAGTGGTTGAATCTGGTTTGATCAAGGCCGGATTGAACAGGTTACTTTAGTTTGAAAATACTGATAATCGGCCCATCGTGGGTGGGCGATATGGTGATGGCGCAGAGTCTGTTCAAGACGCTGCTTCGCAATGATGCTTCTGCTCAGATAGACGTGTTGGCACCGGGCTGGAGCCGACCCATTCTAGAGGCCATGCCAGAAGTGAATCAGGCGATTGATATGCCGGTTGGACATGGCATGCTGCAACTGAAAGTGCGCAAGGCACTGGCCGCCGCGCTGAAAAAAAATGCTTATGACTGGGCAATTGTTCTGCCTAATTCACTGAAATCTGCCTTGATTCCCTGGTTTGCTAACATTCCGAAACGTACCGGCTGGAGGGGTGAAATGCGCTATGGTTTGCTGAACGATCTTCGCAGGCTGGATAAGCGCGTATTTCCATTAATGGTACAAAAATACGTGGGGCTAGCGTACTCAAAGGACATCACCCCCGCTCAGTTTGACTGCCCGGCACCTGCTTTACAGCCTGGCCCACAGCATATCTCTGAGGCAATGCAGGCGTTTGATCTGGATAAGGCTCGCCCGGTGCTGGCGCTGTGCCCCGGTGCCGAATTCGGGCGGGCCAAAAAATGGCCAGAGAAATACTACGCTCAAATTGCGGCGCAACATGTTGCAGTCGGCGGTCAGGTTTGGTTGTTCGGTTCCGAGAATGACCGGCCAGCGTGTGAGTTGATTGCGCAATCTCCGGCTGCCTCACGTGTGAAAATTCTCGCAGGAGAAACCAGTTTGCAGCAAGCGGTTGCGTTAATGTCTCAGGCTGATCAGGTAGTGGCCAATGACTCCGGCTTAATGCATGTCGCTGCGGCATTGAATCGGCCTTTGGTTGCAATTTACGGCTCCACATCGCCGGGCTATACGCCGCCTCTGAGTCAAAATCATGAGCTGGTACAGGCCCGCATCGAATGCAGTCCTTGCTTTAAGCGCGAATGTCCCTACGGGCATTATCGTTGTTTGGAAGAACTAATGCCTGAGCGGGTGTCGGAAGCGTTGGCGCGCTTGCCTTGACTGCTGACCGCTTACCCACTCAGCGTTTTGCAAAAGGCTCACAAGACTAAGGATGATTGATAATGTGATTAATGGTCGCCGTCGTCGAACAGTCTTCCTGCACCGCAATCACCTTAACCTCGCCACCATAAGATTGAATAAACTCCGCACCGACAACCTGGTCGAGTTCGTAGTCACCACCTTTTACCAGCACGTCGGGCTTGATCAGTTCAAGCAGAGCTTCAGGTGTTTGGTCGCTAAAACTGACCACCCAGTCCACCGCTTTCAGCGCGCCCAGAACGATCATTCGTCGATCCAGCGTATTGACCGGACGACCTGGGCCTTTGAGGTCTTTCACCGATTGGTCGCTGTTGACGGCGACGATCAGCTTGTCGCCCAGGTTTTGTGCATCATCGAGATAGCTGACGTGCCCAGCGTGCAGAATATCGAAACAACCATTGGTGAAAACAATTTTCGAGCCATTTTCACGCGCTTGTCGAACAGCGATGACCAGTTGTTCCTCGGTTAGCACGCCTTTTTCCAACACATCATCACGGTCCAGCGCCTGCTTTAGATCCGGAACCGTAATCGCGGCGGTGCCGAGTTTGCCGACCACAATACCTGCGGCAATATTGGCTAGCGCAGCGGCGGTTTCCATATCCAGACCCGATCCCAGCGCGACAGCCAGCGTGGCAATCACGGTATCGCCAGCGCCGGTAACGTCATAGACTTCTTTTGCACGAGTTGGAAAATGGTGCGTGATGCCACCGCGTGTTACCAAGGTCATGCCCTTTTCGCTACGAGTCACCAACAAGGCTTGCAGATCCAGTTCGTGGGTCAGCTTTTGCGCCCGTTCGATCAATTGTGCTTCGGTTTTGCAATGACCGACGATCGTTTCAAATTCGTTTAGATTTGGCGTTAGCAGTGTTGCGCCTCGGTATTTGTCAAAGTCAGTACCTTTTGGGTCAACCAGTATTGTTTTGCCTTGTTTGCGTGCCGCTTCAATAATCTCCGAACAGCTTGAGAGTGTCCCCTTGCCATAATCGGATAACAGTAAGACATCGATATTTGCCAGCGAAGCCTGACTCAGTTCGACAATTTTTTTGCCGCAATGGGCGTCGATATCGCGCTCAAAGTCGGCTCGAATCAGTTGCTGGTTCTGACTGATAACCCGCAGCTTGGTGATGGTGTGCAGCGAGGCATCATGATGCAGCTTGGGCTTGATTTGAGCCGCCTCAAGCAGCGAGCAGAGTGTGCCTGAATTGGTATCTTGTCCGGCGATTCCGATAATCGTGGTTTGTGCACCCAAAGAGGCCGTGTTAAGCGCCGTGTTTGCGGCTCCGCCAAGGCGATATTCTTCTTGCTGCACGGCAACCACGGGGACGGGGGCTTCGGGCGAGATTCGCTGGGTCAGACCATGCCAGTACTGATCCAGCATTACGTCGCCGACCACCAGAATCCGGCAGTCTAGAAAGGCATTCAGATTAACGTTCATAGCGTGTTTTAACCGGCTTATTTACTTGATTTTTCTGGAAACAGAATCCGCTCAATACCGTCACACAGAATATGACCAAGCATGATATGCGCTTCCTGGATGGTGGCCGTTTGCTCGGCGGGTACTGAAAAATTAATATCGGCCCGATCTTTGAGTTTGCCTTTGGGGCCGCTCATGCCAATGATGGTGCATTTTTTCTCATGGGCGACTTTGCAGGCCTCCAGAATGTTCTCGGAATTTCCGGAGGTTGATATCCCGATGAAGATATCGCCTTCGTTCGCCAGGCCCGCTAATTGGCGGGAAAAAATATCCTTAAAGCCATAGTCATTGCCAATTGCGGTTAGCGCTGAGGTGTCGGTGGTTAGCGCGATGCCCGCCAGAGGCGCACGGTCAAATTGGTAGCGCCCGATCAGTTCCGCAGCAATATGCTGAGCATCCGAGGCGCTGCCGCCATTGCCAGCAAACAGAATTTTATTGCCGCGATTCAACGCAGATGCGCATAAATTGGCAGCTTCAGCAATGGTGTCAATGAAGCTTTCATCATTAAAAATTCGCGTTTTGGCTTCGATGCTACTCTGGATATGGCCCTTGATACGGCAGTTCATACGCTTCCTCGGCAGTGATGATTTGTTTCAGGTTTCCGGATTCAAAGCAGTTGACGGACTGCTTTCAAATCACTTGCTTGATAGTAGGGTTTGTTGCATCCCCAGATCAGCTGTGGTCGGTATTGTATCGAATTTGCCTTAAAAAGAACGCTCTTTTTTACCCCGGCATTTTGGGCGCACTGGATATCGGATAGGCTGTCTCCCACCAGAATCGAGCGTGACAAGTCGATACCATAATGTCTTTGTGCTTTAGTGATCATGCCGGGTCTGGGCTTTCGACAGCAGCAGTTCAGACCAAATGGCCGTTTTTGTTTCGGGTGATGCGGGCAATGAAAGGTGTGAGTGATTATGACCCCTCTGCGCCAGAACTGATGTTCGATCCACCGCGTTAATGCTTGAAAATCGTCTCGGGAGTAATAGTTTCGGGCGATGCCGGACTGATTCGTGACGACAATAATCAGGTAGTCTTTGTTCAAAGCGGCTTTGCATAGCGCAAAGATGCCATCGATAAACTGGATGTCTTGTGGTTGAGAGACATAGCCATGGTTGACATTAATAATGCCATCACGGTCAAGAAAGAGTGCTTTACGGCTTCGCATTGGATTGCTTAATTGCTTGGGCAGAGTGCATAGTATTGCTCACGGAGTTGCTGAGCAAGCCGTTCACAGGTCAAAGAGTTGAGCGCATAATCAAATAAGGCACTTTGCTCGCTTCTGAGTGTATTGATTCGGCTGAGTTGTTTTTGAAGATAGGCCCGAAACGCCGGTTCTTCGACAGAGTCGATCAGACAGCTTTCCGGCAGCAAATCTTCTGCCCCTGATACCCGGGTTGAGATAACCGGCACCTGACTTTGCAGCGCTTCGATCATACTAAGGCTCTGGCCTTCTCGTTCCGAGGAGATCACCAGCATATCTGCGGCTGCTAAGGTATTACGCACATCGGCGCGATAGCCCGCGAGCAGCGTATTGCGGCCGAGCAGTTTGCGCAGGCGATTGCGTTCCGGACCATCGCCCCATATCACCAAATTTGCCGGTAAACCCTTGAATGCCCTGATCAAAGCGTCATAACGCTTAACGGGTACCAGTCTGCCAGCTGCCATCACCAGAGGCAGAGCAGGGTCAAGATCAAGCGATTGGCATACATCAGATTTTGAAACCTGAGGCCCCTGACACGCCTCCACACCGTTCTCTAGAATGATGGACGGAAGGGGTGAGAGTGCTGATTGCACGCCTTTGCTGACGGCAAATACCTGATCAAGATGCTGGACGGCTTTGTTATTGCGTTTGGTGCCATGAGCGGTCGCCACAAATTTGCAATGCTTGAACAGCGGTTGAAGTATTTTGGTGAGAAACGCGGCCTTATGCCCGTGAGCATGAACAATATCCGGGTTAAAGCGGCGAACAATCTTGACCAGCTGCCACATTAGCAGCGGATGCCTGCGTGATTTTTCCATGCTGGCGGCAAAAAACGGAATGGCTTGGCCAACGAGCTTGTGGTAGCTGGGTGCAGCAGCAAGTCCGATATGGAGGTCGCTGTACCGACTCAAATAGCTTGCCTGTAGCGCCACTTGTTTTTCCATTCCGCCCATTTTTGCCGCGCCACTCATGTCCGGCCCGGGAGAGGCCAGTAACAAGAGCACTTTCAGGGGCTTATTTTTCATTATTGGTGAATAGTGCAATATTTTGTCGAAGATGATCCGGGTTGGTCGTGCCCATAATGACGCTGTGAATGCCCGGTATTTGCTTTGCTTGCTGAATAGCCGTATTCAAACCGTTTGCCGTGTTTGCTGCATGACCGGAGTTCAACAGTTTTTTGATCAGAATGCCCTTATTGTTTTCAAATGCATAGTCGATGACGTGTTTGTCTTGTTGTTGATCCGGGTTAAAGGTCACCATGGCGCAGTCGGAATGTTGCAGGGCCAGAATGCCGCCTTCGGGCGTTTTGGTGGACATGCCACTCGCTCTGATCCAGCCTTTTTGTTTTAGCTGAGCGAGCGTGTCGAGGGCGCCGTGTTGGCGAATGATCGTTTCATCATCACCATTCGAATGGATCAGCACGATGTCCAGCACCTCTACGCCAAGTCGTTGCAGACTGCGCTCGACGCTCTGGGTGATCGCCTCAGGGCTAAAGCTAAAAGTAGAGGTGGCGGAGACCGGATCAAAATGCTCACCTGCCTTGGTGCAGATAACCCAGTTATCCCGCTCACCTGCAAGCAATTCACCCAGTTTGAGCTCGCTATCGCCATAAGCGGGAGCGGTGTCGATCAGGTTGATACCGCCAGCCTGGGCGATATCCAGCAAGCGCCGCATTTGACTGAAATTGGGCAGTTTAAAAGCCTGCGGGTATTTGACCCCGGTATTGCGGCCAAATTTGACGGTGCCCAGACCCAGCAAGCTGATGTTCAGGCCGGTATCGGCCAAAGCGGTATATCGCATAATGCCTCAAATTCGGACTTGTTAGAGTGGAGTCTGGCGCAGGCTTTGGTCATTGTTTGCTCTGAACATGCTGGGTAAATTCGGATACATTCATTAGCCATGCCTGTTGTTCCAAGCTGTATGTGTTATGCAGTTTTTCTGGCACTACCAGTTGTAGCGTTTTAGCATTCATCTCATCAGTTTGGCTTTTACTAATTGCAGCTTCAAGTGTTAGGAGGTGTTTTCTTTTAATTCGATCAGCTTCTGCTAAAACTTGTCGCCATCGATCCTTACATGAAGATTTGACTCCAAGCATTGTAAGGCCATCAGAATTAAAAGCAGGATTATGGTATTGCTCTACACCGGGGAAAATAAAATCTGGCTTTGATTTGTTTTCTGTCATAGGTGTGCGAGTGTAGTTTATGCCACATTCCTGAAAAAGAATTTCAAGGTGATTTTCCAAAGCAAGCCCGGCTCGACTCTTTCTCCGGTTTTGAACAGATAGAGAAAAGGAAATAAATCCATCTACATCACCGTCAAACCCTTGTGAAAGTCGCTCTCCAATTATATGTTTTTCCATTGTCCGGAAAAGTATCTCTTCTATCATTATCGTTATGTGATATTTATACCAGAAAGGGTTGAGCTAGAATACCAACGCAATTTCTATCTGATTGAGATATCATTTATAAATTCTACAATATCTCTATTTTCTTCATCATTTTGTGGGCTATTTGTCTCCTCCAAAGAGTGGAACTCATACAAATCATGGTCAAGTTCAGAGTCAATTAAAAGAAACTCAAGTTTGGGTAAACGGGATTTTTTACTAATAAAAAACTCTTCGTCAATAAGGCCTTGTTTAAGCTGTTTCTCCAGCATATTTCTATCCATGTTCATCTTATTAGTGAAAACTACTTCTCCCCATTTTTTATTGTTTCCTGCATCTCTATATAAATATTCAAATAATATGTTCATATGGTCAGCCATTTTTCAAATATATTATTTCTGTGATAAAGGAGAAATTTTTCGTCAGGTTGAAACTTTTCTGGCAAAAATATTTCCTTACCGTCGTAGGAATGAATTGATGAGTTAAAGAATTCATCTTTTATTTTAATATTTTTTGAAACAAGCACTGTCATATCTCTTTCTATAGTGATAAGGCCAATATCAAATGCCTTGTCATGTAACATCGATAAAGCCAAACCATTTTTAGGATTGAGCCTGTTTTCCTTGTCCTGACTCCAAGGGACAATATGGCTTGCGATTAAAAGTCTTGGCTCTGTGAGTCCAGTAATACAGCACTGATTATTGTATGCACTTAATACAGAATTTCTAAAAAATGCTTGCCCAACTCTGATAGTCGTTTGGACTATTTTATCTTTTCCAGCATAACTGACTTCCGTGGTATTTTTCTCATGCTTAGAATATGCCTCACAAGCGTCGTTGTCAGCTAAATTATCAAAGGTTTGACTGATCTCTATAGCAAAGCGCTCCCAATCATTGATCATTTCATCCCACATTGACCGGTCTGCTGTAGACGCTCCTTTTAACCCTTTTCTTCCTGTATTGGTAATGGCAGGGTCAAGACTAGCAATATTTGTTAGCTTCATAGCCAGAGCGGATGGCGTTCTATCTATTAGCTTTGAATATTTCACCAATTTAGGATTTTTTGAATGCATTTTTCCAAAGGGCATTTGACAATAAAGACCAAATGCAACAATTAATTGCTGGCGCGTCCATCCTTTATTTGTTGGCATATGAGCCACCCCGCATGTTTTTTCTTCAATAATCAAATAAGGAGTTATAATGCGGGTAACTTCCTGCATTACAGTAATCACAGCGCTGTTACCAAATTGCTGATACACCTGAGTATCACTAAGGGTATTTTAAAACTATCTGATGGATACCTCATTAGTTTTGCACATTCTTGTGGTGTAAGTCTTCTAGGTCGAGTCCTCTTTCCTTGAGAGGCGAAAATTGTTGGTATATTTAACCAGTATTATGCTGGCCAGTTACCTACGACCAATATTCCGCTTGAGATTCCCAAATGGGAGCGGAGATGGCAGGTTTATTGATGTCTTCGCTGACAGATAAATCCAGGTCATCACGGTGCGTCAGCTGTGAAAGGGCCTCTAACAACAAGTCACTCAGTTGTGGCGCCAGTGCCAGCTTGGTTGGCCAGGCGATCAGGCAGTTTCCCTGTTGTTTTAAAAAGGAGGCGTCTGGTCTCAGTTGGCCGTTTATCTCAGGCTCTGCCCGGTTGATTCGATAGCAGCCCCATTTTGCTTGCTTGAGTTTTATCCAGGGCAGGTACTCACTGACTTTTTGCCTGGCGTCGGCGATCAATGTGTCTGGGTCCTGTGCGACGCCATCTTCCGCAATCAGACCGCCCACATACCAGACTGTTTTCCCTTTATCATTGGTATGGCTGGTGACCGTCATCAGGGGTTTTGATGAGGCGCCAATCGCGTGGGCGAACAGTGCCGGGCCGTTGTCATGCTGCACCATCACCATATGAAGCGGTCGTTTTTGCATGGATATCTGATCTAGTCCCAACTTGTCTTTAAAGGCATTGTAGGCTTCGCCGCAGCTGAACAATACCCGCTGGGGCTCTAGTCTTAGTTGTTGCTCAGGCAGCTCAATGGCATCGATTTGCCCCTTGGAAGACGTGAAGAATTTTCCTTCCTTTAACAGGTCCAGCTTTAAGATCCGGTTCCAATGTGGCTGACACAGGTTAGCAATCAGACTGGGAACATCGACAACCCGTTCATTCAGCGCGTACAGATTGCCTTTAAAGTCGCTATGAGCAAAGGCTTCTGGGTAGTCACCTGGCTGGACTTTTCGAGCCTTGTTTTTCATGGCCTTGCTGGCGAAGAATGCGGTGACCTTGCTGGTCAGCTTGTTGATTGACCAGAGGTAATGGGTGTCAGACAGCACCTGCGTCTGGCGCAGGTCGATTTCACCATCGCCTTGCAGCGCCTGGTACCAGCGTTCGGGCATGGCGCTGATGGATTGCGTGGCCGAAGACAAATTGCCACTTAAAGAATATTTGGCGCCACCATGAATGATGCCTTGTGAGCAGATCGTTTGGCCTCCACCGAGCGTTTTGTTCTCAAGCAGCAATACCGAATAGCCTTGCTGTACCGCGCGATTCAGACACCAAAGGCCGGCAATGCCACCGCCAATAATCAGTAGATCCAGCTTGACTGCTTTCATGTCACTGTCTTTTGTAGGAAGAGGCGAGCAGTTTAACGGAGGGTATCGAGTTTTTCATCTGTTTTGAGTGCTGATTTTGGCGACATATTCCACTAAACTGGCGGCAATTTCGGCAAATCAAGATTTCTGTTCATGGATACGTTTAAAGCCAGGCTGGTTATTCTGTTATTAAAACTGCTGGCGCTGCTGAGTTTGAAGAATGCGCAACGTTTTGGATCCTTCATCGGCCGTGTCTTATGGCTTGGAGATTCATCGTTGACTCGAATCACTCGCACCAATATTGAGTTGTGCTTTCCGGAAAAATCAGTTGCACAGCAACAGGCGCTGATTCAGCGTAGCCTGATCGAGACCGGCAAGCTGTTTGCAGAATTTGGCATCATGTGGGAATGGCCAACAGAAAAAACCATGTCACTGATTCGTTCGGTTGAAGGCAAAGAATACCTTGATGATATCGTTGGACGTGGTAAGAGTGTGATTGTATTAGCGCCGCACCACGGCAACTGGGAAATGGTAGGTCTGTACCTTTCGACGTTGAGGCCTATGGCAGCGCTGTACAGACCTCCTAAAATTAAAGCGCTTGAACACTACATGTCTGCCGTGCGTGGCCGCCATGGCTCTGAGCTGGTGCCCACCAACAAACGTGGCGTGATTCGCCTGTTTTCGATTCTGAAAGGTGAAGACAACAATAACGGAATGGTAGGGATTCTGCCCGATCAAGTGCCAGGAGGCAGTGGCGGGGTGTTTGCCCCGTTTATGGGGGTGCCTGCCAATACGGTGAAACTGGTCGCGAGGTTAATCGACAAAACCGGCTGTGAAGTGGTGAGTCTCTGTGCCATGCGCAGACCCGATGCCGATGGTTTCGATCTGGTGTTCCGGCAGGCCGATCCAGAGATTTATAGCAAGGATCTGGACACTTCGGTGGCGGCGTTGAATCGCACGGTTGAAGCCTGCGTCCGACATTGCCCGGAGCAGTATCAGTGGGAATACAAACGATTTAAGGATTATCGTGTCGGTAGTCATCGAACCTATGCACCTAGGTGAGCGAACATAGGCATCTCAATCAATGAAAAAAGATTACGCTATGGAAACAGTAAATGTTGTGTGCCTGAAGTGGGGTACACTTTATGGCCCCGAATATGTGAATAATCTGTACAACATGGCGCAGCGCCACCTGTCGCTTCCGTTTCGTTTTATCTGCTTTACCGAACATTCGGACGGAATAAACGCTGATGTGGAGGTTTGGCCGTTGCCAGAATTTGAAGAGCCGCCATGGGAATATTCGCGATATTGTCAGGCCTGGCGTAAGCTGGCCCTGTTTCAACCCGGCCTGGCGGAGATGCAGGGCAAAGTGCTGTTTCTCGATCTCGATGTGGTGATTGTTGATGGTATTGATGCGTTGTTTTCGTTTTCAGATCGACTGACGATTATTGAAAACTGGTATCAAAAAGGGCAACTGGTCGGGCAGGCATCCGCTATCTGCTTCGAAGCGGGCCAACCTGTGGCTTTGTTGGAGAACTATCAGCGTGATCCCATTTCGGTATTGACGCGATACCGAACCGAGCAAGCCTATATCACCGGGCAGCTGGGCTTGGGAAATTTCGATTATTTCCCTGACACCTGGTGCAAGAGCTTCAAAAAACACTGCCTGCCGGGAGGGGTGCGTAACTATTTTGCGTCTAAGACAGGCATTCCTGAAGGCGCAAAAATAGTTGTGTTTCATGGTCGGCCGAACCCGCCGGATGCCATCAAAGGCCAATGGGGCAAAGCGGTTCCATGGTATAAAAAATGGTACAAAATCGTGCACCCATCACCCTGGGTGGCAGAACATTGGCGATGAAGCTAGGCTTTCATCGCTAACGAATACGCATCGGTCAGAATCGTCCAGTCATTGTGTTGCCAATTGATTCCGTGCCGTTGCTGCTCTTTTTCAAAACTGCGTAGCAGTCTGCTCAGATTACGTGCTTGCCAGTTTTGCTGTGGCTGGCGTAGTTTTGCCCGATCAAAATCGATCAGCCAAAACTTTCCACCCTGATCCTGAAGAATATTTTGAATATTCAGATCGGCGTGAAATACGCCGTTCGAGTGGAACTGCGCGATGGTCTGCCCTAATTGCTGGTAAAACGTGTTGTCTTGAGCGGTTTGTAGTATTCGCAGCAAGTCGTTGGCGAGAGGAATGCGTTCGATCAGAATGTCTGCCCGGTAGCACAATCCGTATCGAACCGTCTGGGCCGCAACCGGCCTGGGCACCGGAAGGCCGAGCGCATGGAGCTTGTTGAGAATTTCAAATTCGGCAATGGACCGGCTGGATTGCCGGTTTTTATAGAGGTACGTGTCACGGCTTAGCTTGCTGGCCACGCCACCTCGCAAGTAGTGCCGGAGTACCAGATCATAGCCTTTGTGATGCACAAACCAGGTTGTTCCACGGCCCTTTTCTTGGCCGATGACCGCATTTTTTGCCTGCCAGTAGCGGGGGTCAAAATTATCGGTGGAGATCGTGTCGAAAAAATCATTGTTATAGTGCCAATAGCAGTTGGCGGACTGGCGTGTCACGGTGGCGGGCATGCAGTCGATCCTGTGTTTGAGATCTAGTTGTTGAGCCGTCTGGATTTTACATTCTTAACGATGATTTGCATAATCAGCACATCCTTGCTTTCATGAGATCGTGATCCGCCCAATGCCATCCAGTTCTTTTTCAATTCCCCGTTCTATCTGTGTACTTCGGCTCTCTGCGATTGGCGATGTCTGTCATGCGGTGGCGGCGGTTCAGGCGATGCAACGGCAATGGCCCGAAGTGCAGATCACCTGGGTGATTGGCAAGGTCGAGGCAATGCTGCTGCAAGGTCTCCCCGGGGTTGAGTTTGTGGTGTTTGACAAGCAGCAGGGTGTCGGGGCATATCGAACACTGAAGCAGGCGATGAAAGGTCGGCATTTCGATGTATTGTTGCATATGCAGTATGCAATTCGCGCCAGCATCGCCAGTTTGATGATTAAAGCGGACAGGCGTATTGGCTTTGATCATGATCGCGCCAGAGAGCTGCAATGGCTGTTTACCAATACTCAAATTGATCCGGTTTCGAGTTCTCACGTGCTCGATGGTTTTATGGCCTTTGCAAAAAAGGCCGGGGTGTCAGATCTCTCTGTCAAATGGCATATTCCTGTATCAGAAGTAGATCAAGCCTGGGCGCGGTCTCATCTCGAATCAGCTGACAAAAAGGCATTATTGATTTGTCCGGCGACCAGTAAAGTATTTAAAAACTGGACGGTGGACGGCTATGTTGCGGCGGCACGGTTTGCTCATCAACGTGGCTTGCAAGTGCTGCTGTCGACCGGACCTGCGGCAAGCGAAATCGAATTGGCCGGTCATATTGTCGACCGACTGGATTTTAACGTCACCAATCTGGCAGGCAAAAGCAATCTCAAACAAGTCTACGCCCTGATCAAAGCTGTCGATTTTCTGTTAGCGCCCGACAGTGGCCCGACGCACATGGCTGTTACCGCTGGAACCCCGGTTGTGGGACTTTACGCCCATCACAACCCGCAACGTACTGGCCCCTATTTGTTTCAGGATTATGTCGTCAGCGTTTGGCAGCAGGAAATTACCAAACAGACGGGGAAAACGCCTGATCAGCTTCCTTGGCGAACGCGGGTTAAAAATCGTGATGCCATGCAAGCGATTACCATCGATACGGTATTGGAAAAGTTAGCGTTGATGTTTGGATAAGTTTCATTTCTGTTGCGCTTGTGTTGGCGATTCAACTGCGTTTTTCAGGTTTAAGCACGTTTTGGTAGAGCGCAAGGGTCTCTGTGCACATCTTGTCGAGGGAAAACTGCTGTTCAATATGACGTCTGGAATGAGCCGCAATCTCGGCGCGTTGTTGTTTGCTACTCGCCAGTGCCTTGGTAATGGCATTGGTTAATGAATCGACATCGTTTGGTTGGCATAGCCATTGGCGCTGTTCGGGTGCGATCGTTTCCCGGGCGCCGCCGTGATCGGTTGCGACGACCAGGCAACCCATGGCCTGTGCCTCACAGGCCACACGCCCAAAGGCCTCCGGGTCGGTCGAGGCGGAAACCACCAGGTCGGATAAATGGTAAGCGGCGGCCATATCGTTACAGCCGCCAACGAGTTTGACAATCGTTTCAAGTTGGTGGAATTTGATGCGTTGTTCGAGCTCTTCGCGGTAATGGCTTCGGCCCTGATCCTCGCCCACCAGCAGGCAAACGGTGTTTTGTAATTTTAGCTGTGCGATTGCGTCGATCAATATCAGCTGACCTTTCCAGCGAGTCAACCGTCCGGGTAGCATGATCACCGTTTGATTTTGTTTGAGTTGCCACTTCTGAGACAGGTTTGAAACCGAATTCGGAGGCACGTGAGATGGGTCGAATTGTTGCATGTCTACGCCGCGATGAATGGTTTGAATTCTTGCTTGGTCTACCGCATAGGTGTTCGCGATATGCCTGGCAATAAAATCGGAAACGGCGATAATGCGGTCGCCTCGGCACATAACTGCGTTATACCAGCGCTTTAGCCGGTTGCTGTGGCCGTAGGTGCCATGAAAGGTGGTGACGAAGGGTGTCGCTGTTTTTTGGCTGGCCCAATAGCAACTCCAGGCAGGTGCGCGTGAGCGGGCATGCACGATATCGATTTGCTCGCATCGCAATTGTTTTGCCAGTGCGTTGGCGTTACGGCGCATCACCATAATATTTTTGCTGTGAACGGGCAGGGTAATATGCTGGGCCCCCGCCTCGATCAGTGCTTTCACCATGGGGCCGCCAGATGAAACCACAATTGCTCGATGACCCTGTTTAACCAAGGCCTTAGCAATATCAACAGTGCCGCGCTCGACGCCACCGGTCACCAGTGCTGGTAAGACTTGCATTACGGTCATCATAGCGACAGCCTCGTGCGAAGCTTTTCGAGCAACCAGCACGCGGCCCGGTCTGCCTCCCAGATTTTTTCGGGCAAGGGCTGGTATTCATGTGACTGCTGCCATTGCCCGAAGGATGTGACATAGTGCTGATCAATCAAATGTTGAATACTGCGCGCGACCCGGCCTGGTTTGTTTTTCCGGGATATTGCCAGATCAAACAGCGCGGTTTGGGCTTGAGCGGTGAGTGCTTCGTAGATCATTGAGACGCTGTCCGGTGTGACCCAAACGGTGCGGCTGAGCAATAATTTTTCGGGTAGCCATTCGCTCTGGTCGGGCAAAAAAGGCTGGTAATCCAGATTGGCCGGGATTTGCTGTGTCAGTTTTTGAATGAAGGTTTCGGGCGTGCGCGGTGAGTTGCTCAACACCCAGTGAGCTTCGGGGTCTGCGTGGCAGAGTGCGTTAGCTTGTTTGAGAATCGTATCATCATTCCAGGCATAGTGTTTTGATGGCCCGCCAATCAGCATCAGCCGCGAATCTGACTTGCTGACCTCGGTATTTCGCTCTGGATTGATTTTATTGAGTGCGCCAAAGGTGTTCAGGGTTCGTGCGTCTTCGTTTAAACCGTCGTGAACAGGGCAAATAACAATATCAAACCAGTTCAATGGCAGGCTGGGTTTCATCAGCACCACACTGACAGCCTGATAGAGGCGCGCGGCGATGAGCAGTGGCTTGTGTGTTTGATGGCCTGCGCCAACGATGACATCGGGCGCAGGAATCTTCAGCCGGGGCGGATCTTTCATCAGCCCGTGCCTCCATTCAAATGGCAGAGTGCTAACGTCGAGCCAATAGCTTTCAATGGTTTGATGTGCACACAGGCGTTCTGCCAGGCCTTCGAGCTGATTGATGTGTCCGGCGCGTTGATCTTTGATAAACCAGAAGATGAGTGTTTTATTTAGCGTCTGATTCATCTGCCTGCGGTGTTCGGTAAGGATTCAGGTATACTTCGCACTTATTTTATTCGAAGCCTCTCTATGTTCAGACTAGTGTACTCAATTTTATTTGCCATCTGTATGCCTTTTGTTTTTCTTAAGCTGCTTTGGCGTGGTATCAAGGCCCCGGAATACAAAGCACGTAAACTGGAGCGTTTTGGTATTTTCAAAGCCCCCAAGCTGAAACGTTGCCTATGGGTGCATGCCGTTTCGGTAGGGGAAGTATTGGCTGCAGAACCGATTATCAGAGAAATTCAGGCGCGCTTTCCTGAGCGGGATATTGCCATTACCACCATGACGCCGACCAGTTCCGAGCAAATTTATAAGCTGTTTGGCGATACGGTATTTCATGTTTATGCACCTTACGACCTGCCCTTTATGGTGTGGGGTTTCCTGAAGCGGGTGCAGCCGGAGTTTCTGATTATTATGGAAACAGAGCTATGGCCCAATATGATTCATCAAACCCGAAAGCGTAGCTGCCCTGTGGTGATCGCCAATGCCCGCTTATCAGAGCGTTCGGCGGCAGGTTACAGGCGGTTGAATCCGGTGATCGGCTGGATGTTGAATGAGCTTTCGCTGGTGCTTTGTCAATATAAAAATGATGCGGCACGGTTTGCGTCTTTAGGTATTTCAGAACAAAAAATTCATGTCACCGGCAGTGTT
>Ga0316207_10001616_pt1 | contig 26613 bp, 24 predicted proteins | sample 6weekpyrite_MG_FD_204943 | JGI IMG/M metagenome (GOLD analysis project Ga0316207, IMG submission 204943) | Microbial mat bacterial communities from mineral coupon in-situ incubated in ocean water Damariscotta River, Maine, United States -... | ecosystem: Environmental > Aquatic > Marine >... | reverse complement strand
CCCATGTTCTCGAACTTGTCTTCCAGCTCGATTTCCTTGGCGACCGTCACACCGTCTTTGGTGATGCGCGGGGCACCGAAGGATTTGTCGATCACCACGTTACGGCCTTTCGGGCCCAGGGTGACTTTGACCGCATCGGCGAGGATGTTCACGCCGTTCAGCATGCGGTTGCGGGCATCGGTGTCAAATTTGACGTCCTTGGCAGCCATGTCAGCTTGCTCCTTGAATATCTGGTTTTCGTCGGGCGGGGATCACCCCGCCGCGCGGAAAGGGATGGCTCAGGAAATGATCCCGAGGATGTCGCTTTCCTTCATGATCAGCAATTCCTTGCCGTCAACGGTCACTTCGGTGCCGGACCATTTGCCGAACAGGATCTTGTCGCCTGCGGCAACGTCCATCGCGATCCGGTCGCCATCATCGTCCTTGGCGCCAGCGCCAACAGCCACAACCAGGCCTTCTGCCGGTTTTTCTTTGGCGCTGTCGGGGATGATCAGGCCGCCTGCGGTTTTGTCGTCGCTTTCAATGCGCTCGACCAGAACCCGGTCATGCAGAGGTGCAAATGCCATCTGTCGAACTCTCCTTCGGTTCGTGTTTTTCCTATCGTTATCACTCGACCTTATCGAGTGCTAACGAGCGGTAGATAGAGAGCCGGATAAACGGAGTCAACGGGCGGGCGGGAACAAATCACGATCGAAGGCAGTGCCCGAATGCGGCGGGTCTTTTTACGAGCGGGCCTCATGCACCATCCAGACATTGGGTTCGGTGTAGACGCCATGATCGGCCTCCAGATCGACATTCAGCAGGTCCAATCCGCCGGGGATAGGGTAGCGCCCTGTTACGGGAAATGTCAGCCCGGTCCATTCTCGCCAATCCGCCAGGCGGCCCGGAACGATGGTCGATGCAGGGCATGGCCCGACCATGCGCGCGCCAAGCCTGATATGGACCCGCAGCCACGGATCAACCGGCAGACCATCGGCACGGTGCCAGCCGATATAGTCCTGCATCGGGATTTCGGGGTGCCTCTCTTTCCAGACCGGGCGCACCGGCAGGATGACATGGGTAAGACCGGCAGCGGCCGCGACACGTTTCATTTCGACCACGGCAAGCGGGCTGATGCCCCCGCCCCGATATTGCGGTGCGATGACGATCTGAAATCCCATCGCCACATTGGGCACGAGACCCGACCCTGCCCCCTCAACCGCGGCCGTCTGGCCCCATTCCAGGCCACCGGGCGGCAGATCCTCAAAGGCCCCGTCATAGCGCAGCGGCACCATGTTGGCGCAAGCGATCAACCGATCACCGTCGAAAAACAGGCGCTGAAATTCGGGAAAGGTCGCGTGGATCGTGTTCCAGTATTTTCCGGGCAGCGGCGCATGATAGAGAAAGGGCGGCCAGGCCCGGTCGGTCAGGGTCTCCATTTGCTTCTGCAGGCCGGGATCATCCGCAAGCGATCCGATCCGCATATCTGGGGGATGCATTGTCTGGCTCACTCTGGCGGCGTTCGCGATAAGCCTACTGGCTTGGTACCGCTTCATGCAATTTGATCCTTGCGGTCGGGGCTGCATCGGCTGCGCGAAAACGCCCGATGACAATGGCGAAGCCTGCGCCTATAAGGACCGCGATTTTGCTTTCGCGATGACGGATATCAAACCCATGACAACGCTTGTTTTCGGCCACAAATCCCCCGACACCGATTCCACCGGATCGCCTCTGATCTGGGCCTGGTATCTGAACGAGGTAAAAGGCGTGGACGCCGCCGCCAAACTGCTGGGTGAGCCCAATACCGAGGCCGCCTTTGTGCTGGAGCGATGGAGCCTGGACAAGCCCGGGATCATCTCGGACGTGGCCGAAGGCACGCCCGTCGTGATCGTCGATACCAACAACCCCGCCGAGCTGCCCGCGGGCATCAACGCCGCCGATATCCAGGCCATCATCGACCATCACAAACTGGTTGGCGGGCTTGAAACCAAAGGCCCGATCGACATCACCATCCGCCCCGTCGCCTGCACCGCGACCATTATGCACGACCTGATGGGGGCCGATGCGGCGCGGATGCCCGAGGCGATCAAGGGCGCGATGCTCTCGTGCATCCTTTCGGACACGCTGGAGTTTCGTTCGCCGACCACAACCGATGCCGACCGCGCCGTGGTGGCCGCCCTGGCCGCCGATCTGGGCATCGACGTGGCCGCCTATGCGGCCGAGATGTTTGCCGCCAAATCCGATGTCTCGCGCTTTTCCGATGCCGAGCTTTTGCGCATGGACAGCAAGGAATTTACCGTCGAGGGCACCAAATTCCGGGTCTCGGTTCTGGAAACCACCTCGCCCGACACGGTTCTGGCCCGCAAATCCAGCCTGATGGATGCCATGACCACCGTCGCGTCCGAGGATGGTGTCGATCAGGTGCTGCTTTTCGTGGTCGATATCCTGAACGAAGAAAGCACCATGCTGATCCCCAATGCGCTGACCAAACAGGTTGCCGAGGCGAGCTTTGCCACCGCCTGCGGCGATGCCGATAGCGTTGTGCTGCCCGGCGTTGTCAGCCGCAAGAAACAGATCATCCCGAACCTGGCGCTCTGACACAGGCCCCATTTTAATATGCCCAGTTCAGGGGGGCGGTCCGCGGGGCCGCCCCCTTTTGCCATTTGGCCGCCGCGTAAATCCGCAGCGCCCGGGCTTCCGCTGATCCGGGCATGCGCCAGAAGGAATCACTGACCCATTGGTAAAAAACGGTCATGATCCTCGCATACGCGCAAAAAAATATCCCTCAGGAGGTTCCCCAATGGCCCTTATTATTGACCGTCGTGCCTTTCTGGCAGGCACCGCCAGCTTCATCGCTCTGCACCCTTTTTCCGCCAATGCGCAGGCCGGGCAGGCGCATCTCAGGATCATGGAAACCACCGATTTGCATGTCCATGTTTTTCCCTATGACTATTACGGCGATCGCCCGGTCGACACTCTGGGCCTCTCGCGCACCGCGACGCTTATTCAGGCGGTGCGCGACGAAAGCACCAATTCGCTCCTGCTCGATAATGGCGATTTCCTGCAAGGCAACCCGATGGGCGATTACATCGCCTATGAACGCGGCATGTCCGAGGGCGACAGCCACCCGATCATCACGGCGATGAACACGCTCGGCTACCAGGCCTCGACGCTTGGCAACCATGAATTCAACTACGGGCTGAACTTCCTTTTGAACTCCGTCTCGGGGGCCAATTTCCCGGTGGTCTCGGCCAATATTGCGCGTGAAATGGGGGCTACGCCGCGTGAGGATACGACGCTCCTGCCGCCTTATGTGATCATCGATCATCAGGTCACCGATGGCGCGGGCGCGATCCATGATATCCGTATCGGGGTGATTGGGTTCGTGCCGCCACAGGTCATGAACTGGGATCGCCGTTTTCTGGAGGGCAACGTGCAGGCCCGCGATATCGTCGATACCGCGCGGGCCTATGTGCCGCAGATGCGCGAGGAAGGGGCCGATCTGATCATCGCGCTCAGCCATTCGGGCATTGGCGAGGCCGATCATGTCGAGGGTCAGGAAAACGCCTCGATCCCGCTGGCCGCGGTGGAAGGCATCGACGCCATCCTGACCGGCCACCACCACCGCGTGTTCCCGGGGCCCAACTATGCCGACACGCCCGGCGTCGATGCCGAGGCCGGCACCATTATGGGCAAACCGGCCACGATGGGCGGGTTCTGGGGTTCGCATATGGGCCTTGTCGATCTGATGCTGGAAAACGAAGGCGGCGTCTGGCGCATCGTGGCCCATGAAAGCGAGGCGCGGCCCATTTCAATGCGCAACGAGGATCGCTCGATCACGCCGCTGGTCGAAAGCGTGGCCTCGGTCGAGGCCTCGGTTCAGGCCGAGCATGACGCAACCCTGGCCTATGTCCGCCGCGCCGTGGGCAGCACCGAGGCCCCGCTGCACAGCTATTTCGCGCTGGTCGCCGATGATCCCTCGGTGCAGATCGTCTCGATCGCGCAGACCTGGTATATTCAGCAGATGATGCAGGGCACCGAATGGGAAGGCCTGCCAATCCTGTCGGCGGCGGCCCCCTTCAAGGCCGGTGGCCGGGGTGGCCCCTCCTATTACACCGACGTGCCGGTGGGCGATGTGGCGATCCGCAACGTGGCCGATCTCTACCTTTACCCCAACACGGTGCGCGCCGTGCTGGTTACGGGGGCCGAATTGCAGGGCTGGCTGGAGCGCTCGGCCGGTATCTTCAACCAGATCACCCCCGGTGAGGCCGATCAGGTGCTCCTGAACAACGAATTCCCCTCCTATAATTTCGACGTGATCGACGGGGTGGAATACCAGATCGACCTGAGCCAGCCATCGCGGTTCACCACCCGTGGCGAGCCGCTGAACCCCGATGCCAGCCGCATCGTGAACCTCACCTATAACGGCGCACCGGTGACGCCCGACATGCAGTTTGTCGTCGCCACCAACAATTACCGCGCCGGGGGCGGCGGATCATTCCCCGGAGCATCCGCCGAAACGGTGATCTTCGAGGGCCCCGATACCAACCGCGACGTGATCGTGCGCTATATCGTGGAACAAGGCAGCATCAACCCCGCCGCCGATGCCAACTGGTCCTTTGCGCCGCTGCCCGACACATCCGTGTTGTTCGATACCGGCCCCGCTGCGGCCCCTTATGCCGATAGCGTGCCCGGCGTGTCGATCGAGCCCGCAGGCGACGGCCCCGACGGCTTTGCCCGGTTCCGCATCTCGCTCTGACCGGCCACAAAATGGGGGGAGGAGGACATGGGCCCCCTCCCCCCTTCATCTTGGCAAAAATACCTCCGGGCGGCCCCTTTATTGCGCCATGGGTCCGGGCGATAATGGCGACCCCTGGCACCCCATGCGCGCTTTTCAAACGGCGATGACCTGTCTAAAGCCTGTCGCGCTGGATCGAATTCAGCCCTCTGCCCGAACGCGGTCGCATGCGCAAAGGCTGCCTCAGTCAAAAAGCTGATTGCATGCTTCCAGTTGAACGCGACACGCTCTAATGAAGCCGCACCGCCCGCGCATTGAAAAGGCTGCCATGACCCGCATCATCCACTCGCTCGCCGACATTTCGGACCGCTACGACGTGCTCTATTGCGATCTCTGGGGCTGCCTGCATGACGGCTACACGCCCTTTGCCGAGGCGGTCGAGGCGCTGCGCGGCTTCAAGGCCGGGGGCGGCACTGTGCTTTTGCTGACCAATTCCCCGCGCCCGCGCGCAAATGTCGAACGGCAACTGGCCAAGATCGGCGTGCCGCGCGACTGTTGGGATATCATCGCCTCCTCGGGCGACAGCGCCCGCGCCGCGATGCTGCGCGGGCTCGTGGGCCGGAAGGTCTGGCATATCGGGCAGCCGCATGACGAAGGTTTCTTCGCGCCGATGGAGATCGTCGGAGACATGCCCGAGATCGTGAAGGTCCCGTTGGACGAGGCCGAAGGCATCATCTGCACCGGCCCGTTCGATCCGCAGGCCGACCCCGCCGTGATGCGCCCGCAATTCCTGGCGGCCAAGGCGCGTGGGCTGAAACTGCTCTGTGCCAATCCCGATATCGTGGTGGACCGGGGCGAGACCCGCGAATGGTGCGCCGGTGCGCTTGCCGCACTTTATACCGAGATGGGCGGCGAGAGCCTTTATTTCGGCAAACCGCATGCGCCGATCTATGAACTGGCCCGCATGCGCCTGGCCCAGATCGGTGTCGATGTGGCCCCCGACCGGGTGTTGGCCGTGGGCGACGGCATCCGCACCGATATTCTGGGCGCGCTTGGCGATGACACGGACGCGCTCTTTATCACCGGCGGGCTGGCGCGGGCAGAGACCGGCACGACGGACCAGCCGGACCCAGGCAAGCTCGATGCCTATCTGGAGGAGGCGCAGATTTCCGCGACATATTCCATTGGGTATCTGCGATAGGCTACGCAACATAGTTGCGACGTTTATTCCAATGGGGATTTTTTATTACTTCTGCATTGCAGCATTTCTGATTCTCCGCTATCACTGCGGCACATGGCTGACAGGAAACCGGATATGCTCGATAATTTACCCCGTGGCACGATCTGTATCGAAGATATCGAGATCGGCATGACCCGGCATCTTCTGAAAGAAGTGACGGATCGTGATATCGAGCTCTTTGCCGAGGTGTCCACCGATCACAACCCGGTGCATCTGGATGACGCCTATGCGCAGGACACAATCTTCGAGGGGCGCATCGCGCATGGCATGCTGACGGCGGGGCTGATCTCGGCGGTGATCGGAGAGCAATTACCGGGCCACGGCACCGTTTATCTGGGCCAGACGCTGAAATTCCTGGCCCCCGTGCGCCCCGGCGATATGGTCCGGGCCGAAGTCACGGTGACCGATATGGATATCGGCAAACGCCGGGTGACGATGGCCACCCAATGCACCATCAAGGACAAGCCCGTGCTGCGCGGCGAGGCCATCGTGCTGGCCCCTTCGCGGAAGTTCGACTGATCGAAACAGGCCGCGTGATCGCGATATCCCCACGCCCGCGAGTTGGGTCGCTGGTCTGACGAATGCGAGCGTCAGTCCGGTTCTGACCAGCGACCGAGGGCGTCTTCATCGGCCTCCCGCGCCTGCACCCAGGTCGCACCCGCAGCGGTGATTTCCTTTTTCCAGAACGGCGCGCGGGATTTCAGGTAATCCATCAGATACTCCGCCGCCGCAAACGCATCGCCGCGATGGCGCGCGGCGGTGGCGACCATCATGATCGGATCGTCGGGGGCAAGCCGTCCGTAACGGTGGATGATCAGGCTGCCGGCCAGAGACCAACGGCGCGTGGCCTCATGCGCGATCGTTGCCAGCGCCTTTTCGGTCATGCCGGGGTAATGCTCGATCTCCATCACATTGAGATCGCCACTGGCCAGATCGCGCACGATGCCGGTGAAACTGACGACCGCCCCGGCCCCCGTCTGCGCGGCGGCAAATACATTGAGCTCGGCCCCCATATCGAACCGGTCGGCCTGCACCCGGATCGTCATGTCAGCCCCCTGTCATCGGCGGAAAAAACGCCACCTCGCGGGCCCCCGCCAATGGCGCATCCATCCCGACCAGCTCCTGATCGATCGCGGCGCGAATGGCACCGGCATCGGCAAAGGCCAGCGCATAACCTTCGTCGCGCTGGCGAAGCTCGGCAATCAGGTCGGCGACCGTGGCGGCCCCGGTTTCCACCTGCTCATGGCCGGTGCCAACGCGTTCGCGCAGCCAGGCAAAGTAACGCAGGTCAATCATTGGGATCATCCCTGAGATGCGGCATCGCTTTGCTGAGGTAATCGGCCCCCGTCAGCAATGTCAGCCCAGCAGCGAGCCACAAAAGTCCAGTGCCGACATAATAGGCAATCGCCGCCCCATTGCTGAGCCAGACCAGATTAAATTCATCCTCGATCTCGCCCGCGAAAATGCCGACGACAATCTCGCTATCCATACCAATGATGGCAACGCCGAAATGATGCTCGAATATCCCGTAGGAAAACAGCACCGCAATGGCCACCATTTGCAGCGTCGTCTTCCATTTGGCCAATTTCGTGACCGCCAGGGTGCCGGCCGTATCGCCCAGATATTCGCGCAGGCCCGAGACGAACACCTCACGAAACAGCACCGCCGCGACCGGGATGATCAACCAGGTGTTGAACCCGAAAAGCCCCATCAACGTGGCCAGCGCAATGACCACCATCGCCTTATCGGCGATCGGATCGAGCATCGCGCCGAATCGGCTGTGCTGTCGCCAGAGCCGCGCCAGATAGCCATCCAGCCAATCGGTAATGGCCGCCCCCACAAAGAGGATCAGCGCCACCCAGTCAGAGAACGGGCGCGGCAGAATCAGAAAGATCAGCGCCACGCCGGGCGCCGCGATCAGGCGAAACAGGGTCAGGATGTTTGGCAGGGTCAAACGCATGGCGACTATGTATCCGGGAATGGCGGCACGCACCAGAGTGCGGGCGTTGTTTTCAGCCTCGCGTCCAGCCCTGCGCCTGCCCGGCGGCGGCTTTCAGCCACAAAATATCGAACCCCGCGATAACGCGGTAGCCGCGCGCGAAAAGCGCCTCGGCCCGGGCGCCATCCAGCGCGACATTGCCAAGCGGAATGCCCGCGGCCTTTGCGGCGGCCTCGATGCGGGAAACGGCGTCCAGAAACTCGGGATGATCGAACTGTCCGGGCACGCCCAGATCGACCGAGAGATCAAATTGCGCCGGGATGATCAGATCGATACCGGGCACGGCGCAGATCGCTTCGATATTTTCCACCGCCTCGCGGGTTTCGGCCAAGAGACAGCAGACAAGATTATCGGCCATAGCGGCCAAGTAGTCAGGAAAAGGCACTTGCGCATAGGAATGGGCGATGAAGGGGCCAAAGCCGCGCGTTCCCGCCGGTGGATAGCGCAAAGCGGCCACGGCGGCTTCGGCGTCGCGCGCGCTGCGCACCATCGGATAGACAATGCCCTCGGCCCCCAGATCGAGCACCCGTTTGACATCATCGGCATCAATCCGCGCCACGCGAACCAGCGGCGCGCAGGGCGTACCGGCGGTGGCCGCGATCATGGCATGCGCGCTGGCATGATCGACCGCGCCGTGCTCCATATCAATGATCACCGCATCCGCGCCTGCCGCCGCGATGGCCTGCGTAACGGTGGCCGATGGGATCGTGCAGACATGTGCCGTCAGCCGGTCATCGGTCTCATTCAGCTTGCGTTTCAGATCGAACATTTTACCCTTTCCGGCCGCGCCCCGATGTCAGCCCTTTTCATGGAAGTAATCGTAGATGGTTTCGGCCAGAGCGCCCGAGATCCCCTCGACCGCCTTCAGATCGGCCAGATCGGCGCGCGACACAGCCTTGGCCGACCCGAAATGCGATAGCAGCGCGCGTTTGCGGGTGGCCCCCACGCCCGGCACATCATCGAGCGGCGTCGCCCCGATGGATTTGGCGCGCTTGGCGCGATGCGTGCCGATGGCAAAGCGGTGCGCCTCATCGCGCAGGCGCTGCACGAAATAGAGCACCGGATCATTGTGTTTCAGCGCAAAGGGGCGCTGACCTGCGCGGTGAAACTCTTCTTTTCCCGCGTCGCGGTCGATGCCCTTGGCGACCCCGATAAAGGGCACGCCTACCACCCCCAGATCGGCCATGATGGCGGCGACGGCGCTGACCTGCCCGGCCCCGCCATCGATCAGCAAGAGATCGGGCCAGGCATCGCTTTCGCGGTCGGGGTCCTCTTTCAGCAAGCGTTTGAACCGGCGGCTTAGCACCTCTTTCATCATGCCGAAATCATCGCCGGGGGTCAGATCGTCGCCCTTGATGTTGAACTTGCGGTATTGGCTTTTCAAAAATCCCTCTGGGCCCGCCACGATCATGCCGCCCACCGCATTGGTGCCCTGAATATGGCTGTTGTCATAGACCTCGATCCGCGCCGGCGGCGCATCGAGCGCAAAGGCGTCGGCCAGCCCTTTCAGCAGCTTGCCTTGCGTCGCCGCCTCGCTCATCTTGCGGGCCAGGCTCTCGCGGGCATTGCGCGCGGCCCCGGCCACCAGTTCCGCCTTTTCGCCGCGCAGGGGCACCACGATCTCGACCTTGCGGCCCAGTTTATCGGTCAGCGCCTGCGCCATCAGATCGTCGTTTTCGATGGCATGGCTGAGGATCACCTGACGCGGCGGCGGCTTGGTGTCGTAGAACTGGCCCAGAAAAGCCTCCAGCACCTCTGCCTCATCCGCACCCGAGCCAGTGCGCGGATAGAAATCGCGATTGCCCCAGTTCTGGTTGGCCCGGATGAAGAACACCTGAACACAGGCCTGCCCGCCCTCCATATGCAGCGCGATCACATCGGCCTCGGACACGCCGCGCGGGTTGATGCCCTGCACGCCCTGCACCACGGTCAGCGCCTTGATGCGGTCGCGCAGCGCGGCGGCGCGTTCAAATTCCATCGCAGCTGAGGCCGCCTGCATTTCCGTGGCCAGCGCCTCCTGGATCTTGGCCCCATTGCCCGACAGGAACCGCTCTGCATCCCTGACCGAAGCGACATAATCATCGCGGCTGATCAAACCCACGCAGGGCCCCGAACAGCGCTTGATCTGATAAAGCAGGCAGGGCCTTGTGCGGCCGTCGAATGTGGCATCCGAGCAATTGCGCAGCAGAAACACCTTTTGCAGCTGGTTGAGCGTGCGATTGACCGCATCGGCGCTGGCGAAGGGGCCGAAATAGGCCCCCTTTTCCTTGCGCGCGCCGCGATGTTTCTTGATCTGCGGATAGTCATGGGCCCGCGACACCAGGATGTTGGGAAAGCTTTTATCGTCGCGCAACAGCACATTATAGCGCGGCTTGAGTTGCTTGATCAGGTTCTGTTCAAGAAGCAGCGCCTCGGTCTCGGTGCGCGTGGTCAGAAACATCATCTCGGCCGTTTCGCCGATCATGCGGGCGATGCGGGCGGAATGGCCGGTAGGCTTGGCATAGTTCGAGACACGTTTTTTCAGGGCCCGCGCCTTGCCGACATAGAGCACCCGCGCATCACCATCCAGCATGCGATACACACCCGGAGAATTGTCCAGAAGCCGGAGGTATCCGGCGACAACCTGATGGCCCCTGGGGGGCGACTTAGCCTCGTTTTGTGTCATTGCGCCCCAGTTGAATCGATTCCCCCCCCCGCTGCAACGCCAAGGGGGCCGGTTCAAGGAAAATGATATCAACGGTTTCTGTGGATAACCTTTAGGATAAATCCGAGCGAGCCCGGATTTTTCGTTGTTTTCGGCAGCTTTCCGCTGTTTGCCTATTTTTTAGGCAGTTTTCCAATCTACTGAAATTAAAGGATTTTTTTATTCACCAGGCGCTGCGGCGCACCGTCTTCACGAAACTTTCACGCCGCCGTTACCTTTGGTTAACCAGTGGACAACTGCCTGCCGGGGATAAAACTGGGGCCGGTTGCCGGTTTGTCGGGCTCTCTCGCGGTCAGCGTAAAACACCCACGATATAGACCAGATAGAGCCCGGTCAGAACGATCCCGACGCTGCGGTCGAAAATCCAGTTACGATAGACAAACGGGATCAACAATAGCGAGGCGGCCAGCATGACCCAGAGGTCGAATCTCAGGATGCCGGGTTCGACCGGGATCGGCCCGACCATCGAGGCCACGCCGATAATCGCCAGCAGGTTGAAGATGTTCGACCCGATGACATTGCCCAGCGCCACCTCGGCATGCCGTCTGAGCGCGGCCATCACCGTGGTGGCAAGCTCGGGCAAGGAGGTGCCTGCCGCGACCAAAGTCAGCCCGATGGCGGTTTCGCTGACGCCATAGCTGCGCGCGATAATGACCGAACTTTCGACCAAGAGATCCGCGCCCAACGGCAGCCCGACCAGGCCGAGCACAAGATAAAGCCCGATCTTCCACCATGGCATATCGGGATCGGCCCCTTCGACATCTTCCAAACCGGCCTCGGCGGCCTCGTCTGCGGCGCGGGCCCCGTTGCGTTTGTGACTGCGCGCCGACAGGAAAGCCTCGCCCAGCATCATACCCAGAGCCGCCAGCAGGATCAGGCCGTGCCACCAGGTGATCGGGCCCAGAAACGCCAGCACGACAAAGAGGATCGTCGCGGCGATCATGATCTGGAAATTGCGCCGCGTGTTGCATTCGCGCGTATCGAGCCCCGCAATCAACGCCGGAACCCCCAGCACCAAAAGAATATTGGCCGTGTTGGACCCAACCACATTGCCAAGCGCCAACCCCGGCACGCCATCCAATATGGCCTTGACCGCAATCAAGAGCTCAGGGGCCGAGGTGCCGAAGGCCACGATGGTCAGGCTGACAATCAGTGCGGGAATGCCCAAACGTAGGCTCAGATTGACCGCGCCACGCACCAAAGTGTCACCGGCAAGCAGCAAAATCACAAGGCCAAGGCCCGCCAGCAGGAACTCGGTGATCAGCACCTAGCCACGCCCTTCATTGCAACGACGGCAGGGGCCGCCCGTAACGTTCACCCGCCCGCAGCGCGCGCAGGTCGAGGGTTTCGGCAAATCGCGCCGCCGCGCCCCACCGGGCCAGCGTAACCGCCCAAACATGGCCAGAACTGCCATGCCGATAAGGAAAAAGGTGGCGATTTTGACCAGCATGATTTTACAGCCCGAACTGCGCCCAGAGCGCTCTGTCTTCAACCTGGCCGATAGCGTCCCCGATCACCTGCGCGCCGAACCGCGACAGCAGCCCCTTGCGCGGGCCATAATCAGCAAACCGGGTCTTGTCGCCGAGGATTTCCTTCATCTTGGGCTGTACATGGGCCAGACCATCGGCCAGCCCGATATCGACCGCCGCCTGGCCAACCCAGATCTCGCCGGTAAAGAGGTCCTGATCGGCCAGCCGGGGCCCGCGCCGCGCCTTTACATGGGCGATGAAACTGTCATGGATCTGCACCTGCAGCGCCTTCAGGCGGGTCACATCGTCCTCGCGTTCGGGGCGGAAGGGGTCGAGCATGGATTTATCCTTGCCGGCCGTGTGCACGCGCCGGTCAATGCCGTGATGGGCCATGAACCTGTCAAACCCAAAGCTCGCCGAAATCACCCCGATCGAGCCGGTGATCGAGCTGGCATCCAGCCAGATATGATCAGCCGCCGCCGCCAGCCAATACCCGCCCGAGGCCGCGACATCCTCGACAAAAGCATGCACCGCGATTTTATGCTCGTCGGCCAGCCGACGGATGCGCGCGGCAATCAGCGATGATTGCACCGGCGAACCGCCCGGCGAATTGATCACCAGCGCCACCGCCTGCGGTTTGCCTTTACGAAACGCCTTTTCGATGATCGGGGCCAGAGCCGCATCGTTCAACGCGCCGGTCTTGTTGCCCGCGGCGATCACGCCCGAGAGGCGGATAACGGCGACGCGGGGGGCCGACGGCAGGAAAGGGATGAAACGTTTCATGAATTGCGATGTAGAGTGCGCGACCGGGGCGAACAAGGCGGCGCCCTCGGGAAAACGACACTTGTGGCCCGGATGCACGTCGCGGGCTTGCGCGGGGGGGCCGGCTCATGGATTGTGCGGGCCATGAACCCGACCCGTCGCATTGCTCTTGGCCTGATCGCCGCGCCCTATCTCGCCCGCCGGGCGATGGCGGCGGCCGATAGCATCCTTGTCTTTGCCGCAGCCAGCCTACGCCAGGGGCTTGATGCGGCGCTGGATCTCTGGGCCGGTGCGCCGGTGACCGTCTCCTATGCCGGAACCGCAACGCTGGCGCGCCAGATCGAGGCCGGGGCCCCGGCGGATCTGTTCTTTGCCGCCAACGCAACCTGGGCCGCGTATCTGGACGCGCGCGGGCTGCTTGCGGCGGCCCCGGTGCCTGTTCTGGGCAATCGGCTGGTGCTGGCGGGCCGGGCCGACGAGATCACGCCACGCGGGATCGAGGACGCGCTGACCGCCCTGCCGGTGCGCGCGCGCATCGCCACCGGGTTTACCGGGGCCGTGCCCGTGGGCATCTATGCCCGCCAGACGCTGGAGGCCCTGGACCTCTGGGACAATTTCGCGCCGCGCCTTGTGCAGACCGAGAACACCCGCATCGCGGCGGCGCTGACCGCGCGCGGCGAGGTGGCCCGCGCGCTTATCTATGCCAGCGACGTGGCCGCCGATCCGGGCTTAGGCATTGAGGCAGAGGTGCCGCCGGGCCTGCATGATCCCATCACCTATCCGCTGGCCATCACCGCAAGGGGCACCCATCCCGAACGCGCCGCCTTGGCCGCGTTTCTGGCCAGCCCGCCCGCGCTGGCGCGGTTCCGCGCGGCGGGTTTCATCGGGGCGGGCGCATGATTTTCGGGTTGGGAGCCGCCGAATGGGGCGCGGTGGCGCTGTCGCTCAAGGTCTCGCTCTGGGCCAGCCTGATCAGCCTGCCGGTGGCCATCCTGACCGCCTATGCGCTGGCGCGCGGGCGGTTTTTCGGGCAACAGGCGCTGAACCTTGTCGTGCATCTGCCGCTTTTGATGCCGCCCGTAGTGACCGGCTATCTGCTGCTTGTGCTCTTTGGCATCGAGGGGCCGTTGGGCCGTTTCTTTGCGCTTTTCGGCGTCGAATTTGCCTTTCGCTGGACCGGGGCGGCACTGGCCGGGGCGATCATGGGCTTTCCCTTGATGGTGCGCGCCATCCGGCTGGCGATCGAGGCGGTCGACCCCAAGCTGGAGGAGGCCGCGGCAACGCTCGGCGCGGGCCGGGTGCGCGTGTTCCTGACCATCACCCTGCCGCTGATCGCGCCGGGGATCGCGGCCGGGGCGATATTGGGCTTTGCCAAGGCGATGGGCGAATTTGGCGCGACCATCACCTTTGTCTCGAACATTCCCGGCCAGACCCAGACCGTGCCCACCGCCATCTACACGTTCCTGCAGATCCCCGGGCAGGAGGGCGCGGCGCTGAGGCTGATCGTGGTGTCGGTGCTGCTGTCGGCGGGCGCATTGATTGCATCAGAGATTCTGGCCGCGCGGATGCGGCGGAGGATCGGACGATGAGTGTCGAGCTTTCCATAAGCCATGGCTTTGACGGGCTGATGCTGGAGGTCGAGGCCCGGCTGGAGGGCGGGCTTACCGCCGTTTTCGGCCCCTCGGGCGCGGGCAAGACCACGGTTCTGAATATCGTGGCGGGGCTGATCCGGCCCGACCGGGGCCGGGTTGCCGTTAATGGCAATGTGCTGGTCGATACCGCCACGGGCACGTTCCTGCCGCCCGCGCGCCGCAAGGTTGCGGTGGTGTTTCAGGAGGCGCGGCTTTTTCCGCATCTCAGCGTCGAGAAAAACCTGCTTTACGGGGCCGCCTCGCGCGACGGGCTGGCCGATATGGTCGATCTTCTGGGGCTTGGGGCGCTGATGACCCGCGCGCCCGGCACTCTGTCGGGTGGTGAGGCGCAGCGCGTGGCGCTTGGCCGGGCGCTCCTCTCCGACCCCGATCTGCTTTTGATGGATGAGCCGCTTTCGGCGCTGGACCGGCCCCGCAAGGCCGAGCTGCTGCCCTATTTCGAGCGTCTGCGCGATCAGCACCGGCTGCCCATTCTCTATGTCAGCCATGATGTCGACGAGGTGGCGCGGCTGGCCGATCAGGTGATCCTGCTGGACAAGGGCCGGGTGGCGACGATCGGGCCGGTGGCGCAGGTTTTCGCGGGCGAAGGTCTGGCCCCGGAAATCAGCCGCGACCTGGCTGCCGCCGTGCTGGAGGTCACCATTGCCGGGTTTGACGCCGCCGACGGGCTGACCGAGCTCAGCCTGGGCGGGACCGCGCTGTGGCTGCCGGGAAATGCCGGGCCGGTTGGCGCGCGGCTGCGCCTCAGGATCGACGCCCGCGACATCATGCTGACCGAGACCGCACCCGAGGGCATCAGCGCCCTGAACGTGCTGCCGGTCACGGTGGATGCGGTGCGGCAGGGGCCGTCATCGGGGGCGCTGGTGGCGCTCGATCATCACGGCCACCGGTTGATGGCGCGGGTCACCAAACGCTCGGTCCGGCGGCTGGGTATCGTGGCGGGCAAGCCGATGTTCGCGGTGCTGAAAACCATGGCCGTCGCGGCGCATCGTTGATCTTACAGAAAACCCTTCATTGCGTGGTCCAGCCGCCATCGACCGGGATCGCGGTGCCGGTGACGTTATGGGCGACAGGATCGCAGAGCCAGAGCGCCAGCGATCCGATCTCGGCGGGGTCCGACATGCGTTGCGTCGGTTGCTTTTCGGCCAGCAGATCGGCAATGGCGCGGTCGCGGTCGCCGTCGAAACCTGCGGCGCGCGCCTCGATCTGCGGAGTGATCAACGTGGTCTCGGTCCAGCCGGGGCAGATGCAGTTCACCGTAACGCCGCCCTGGGCCCGGTCACCCGCCGTCGCATATTCCAGCGCCGCCACCTTGGAGAGCCCCACCAGCCCGTGTTTTGCCGCCACATAGGGCGCTTTCTGCACCGAGCCGACCAGCCCCTGCACCGAGGCGATATTGACCACCCGGCCATAGCCGCGTTCGGCCATGACGGGCAGCGCCGCCTGCATGGTGTGAAAGGCCGCCGACAGGTTCACCGCCAGGATCGCATCCCAGGCCGCGCGCGGCATATCCGCCAGCGGGCCGGTATGCTGCATGCCGGCGTTGTTGACGAGGATATCGGCCCCGCCCCAGGCCGCGACAGCCGCCATCAGATCATCGGTCCGCTCGACATTGCGCAGATCGCCCGCGAAAAACTCCGCCTGCGGGCTGCCGGCATGGCGCAGACCCTCGCAAACCTCGTGGATCTGCGCATCGCCGCCGATGCCGTGCACCGCGATGCGCGCACCCGCCCCCGCCAGCGCGGTGGCAACGGCCAGCCCGATCCCCTGCAGCGACCCGGTGACAAGGGCTGTCTTTCCGCTCAGATCGGTCATTTCTCTTCCTCCAATATCCGGCGCAGATCCGTTTTCAGCACCTTGCCATAATTGTTCTTGGGCAGCGCTGCGACATGGCGATACTGTTTCGGCCGTTTGAACCGCGCGATATGATTGAGGCAGAGCTGATCCAGTGCCTCGGGCGTCGCGCCCCCGACGATAAAGGCCACCACCTCTTCGCCCCAATCGGCATGCGGCTTGCCGACGACCGAGGCCTCGGCGACATCGGGGTGGGTCAGCAGCACCTCCTCAACCTCGCGCGGATAGATGTTGGAGCCGCCCGAGATGATCATGTCCTTGGACCGGTCCTGCATCGTGACATAGCCATCTTGGTCCATGAACCCCATGTCTCCGGTCAGGAGCCAACCGTCCTGCAAGGTCTTTTCCGTGGCATCGGGGTTCTGCCAATAGCCCGGCATCACGGTTTCGCCGCGCACCATGATCTCGCCGGTTTCACCATTTGGCAGGGGCGATCCGTCCACGCCCCCGATCCGGACCTCGACCACCGATTGCGCCCGCCCGACCGAGGCCAGGCGTTCGCGCCAACGCGGATGGCTGCGATCGGCGACGTCGTGGCGCGACAGCGCGGTGATCGACATCGGGCATTCGCCCTGGCCATAGATCTGCACGAAGATATCGCCGAAATGATCCACCGCCGCGACGATATCGGCCAGATACATCGGCCCGCCCGCATAGACCACGCTGCGCAGCCCCTGCCCGATCTCGCCCCTTTCCTTCGCTACCTCGGTCAGGCGTTTGACCATGGTGGGGGCCGCGAACATGTGGATATTGCCGTGATGGCGGGCCAGTTCCAGGATCTCGGCCTCGTCAAAGCCACCCGAGGGCGGGAAAATGTGCCGCGCCCCGGCCCGCACATGCATCATGTTGTAGATGCCCGCGCCATGGCTGAGCGGGGCGGCATAAAGCGTCGCATCCTCGGGGCGCACGCGGTCAGCGTCGCTTTGATAGGCATCGGACATGGTGATCAGCATGTGATGCGTGATCATCACCCCCTTGGGCCGCCCGGTGGTGCCCGACGTGTAGAAGAGCCAGGCCAGATCGCTGCCCGCGCGCGGGACCGGTGCGGAGATGGCGGGATGGTCCAGCGGCAGGGTGTCGATGACCTCCACCCCGGGGGCAGCGGCGCGCAGATCTTTGGCCAGTTCGGGCGAGGCAAAGCAGATCTCGGCCCCGGCATCGGCCATGATCCAGGCCGCCTCGGCCGGGTGCAGCTTGGCATTGATCGGAACCACGGCGGCACCGGCATACCACGCGCCATATTGCGCAATCAGGTAATCGGGCGTGTTTTTCATGAAAAGCGCCACCCGCGCGCCGGGTGTCACGCCCTTTGCCAGCAGCGCCGCCGCGACCTGGGCGGATTTGCGATGAAAGCTGGCATAATCTTCCACAAGATTATGCCCCAGAAAGAGAGCGGGCCGATCAGGGTCGGATGTTGCGATATCGTGAAGCCAGTCGGATAAATTCATCACCTTGTACTCTTTGTCGATTCCAGGAGGGCGCGGGCAAAATCTGTCCAAAGATTTTGGCCCGGTTGCAGCGCATCACGCAAGAGGTCATTCCAACGGCGCTACCAGCCTAGCCCCATGCGCAGGGCATCGTAGATCGCGGCATGGGTATTGCGGGCGGAGATCGCGTCACCAATGCGGTAGAGGAAGAATCCGCCATCGAGGTTGGTGTCTGGGAAAAGCGTGCCCCTGCCCTGCACCAGCGCCTCCTGATCAACCTGGCCCAGATTGCGCGACAGGGGCTTGAGGTCGAAGTAGAGATCATCCAGCGGGATCGTGCCCTGATTGACGATCACCTGGTCATAATCCCGCGTGATTTCATGATCCGAATAATCGGTTCCAATGCGCGCGGTCAGACGGTTGCCCGCACGCGCCAGCCCCTTGAGCGTTCGGGCCACGGTGAACGTGGTGTCGCGGGCCTGCAGGCTGCGCATATAGGGCACCAGGTTCATTCCCATGACCTCGGGCGCGAAACTGCGGTCGCGGGTCATGATCTCGACCCGGCCACCGGCGGCGGCGATGATCTCGGCGGCCTGCAGCGCGACATGATCGCCGGCATCGTCATAGATCAGCACATCGGCACCGGGGCGCGCATCGCCCGACAGGATATCCCACCCGGTGAGGGCCAGATCGTTGCCATGCTCCAGCACATTGACCTGCGGCAGGCCGCCCGTGGCGATGATGACCATATCGGGGGCCAGCGCGGTGACATCACCCGCCTCGGCCCAGCAATTGAAGCGGAACGTTACATCACGAGCGGCGCATTGCGCCATGCGCCAGTCGATGATGCCGATCATCTCGGCCCGGCGCGGCGATTGCGCGGTCAGCCGGATCTGGCCGCCGGGATCGCCCGCCGCCTCCAGCACGGTCACGTCATGGCCGCGTTCGGCGGCGACGCGCGCGGCCTCAAGCCCGCCGGGCCCGGCCCCGACGATCACCGCCTTTTTGCGCGTCCCGGCCGCCGGGATGACATGCGGCATCGACAGCTCGCGCCCGGTGGCGGGGTTGTGGATGCAGAGAGCTTCACCCGCCTGATATATCCGATCCAGGCAATAGGTGGCCCCGACACAGGGGCGGATATCCGCCTCGCGCCCGGCCATGATTTTCTGCACGATATGCGGATCGGCCATATGGGCGCGGGTCATACCGACCATATCCAGCAGCCCGGCAGAAACGGCATGGCGCGCGGTGGCCACATCTGGGATGCGTGCGGCGTGAAAGGTGGGCATGCCGGTTTCGGCCCGCACCCGGCCCGCGAAATCCAGATGCGGGGCCGATGCCATGCCCTGCACCGGGATCACATCGGTCATGGCCGGGTCGGTATGGATGCGGCCGCGAATGACATTGAGGAAATCGACCTGGTTCGAGGCCTTGAGCCGCCGCGCGATCTCAAGCCCCTCGGCCTCGGTGATGCCGCCGGGTGCCACCTCATCGGCGGTGTAGCGCACGCCGATGATGAATTCGGCCCCGACCCGGGCGCGGATGGCGGAAAGCACCTCGAAGCCAAAGCGCAGGCGGTTTTCCAGCGAGCCGCCATAGGGCGGGTCCATATCATTGGTGAAGGGCGACCAGAACTGATCGATCAGATGGCCATAAGCCTGCAATTCGATGCCATCGAGCCCGGCCGCCTGCATCCGCTGCGCCGCATCGGCGTAATCGGCCACGATCCGCGCGATGTCAAAATCCTCCATCCGTTTCGGAAAGGCGCGGTGCGCCGGTTCGCGGGCGTGGCTGGCGGCAACCGAGGGCAGCCAATCGCCCTTGTTCCACCCTGTGCGGCGGCCCAGATGGGTCAGCTGGATCATCACCGCGGCCCCGTGGGCGTGGCATTCATCGGCCAGCCTGGCCATCCACCCGACCACCTCGTCGCGATAGGCCAGCACGTTGTTGAAAACCGGCGGGCTATCGCGGCTGACCGTGGCCGAGCCCGCCGTCATGGTCAGCGCCACACCGGCGCGCGCGCGTTCGACGTGATAGGCGCGGTAGCGATCCTTGGGCATGCCGTCTTCGGGATAGGCGGGCTCGTGGCTGGTGGTCATGACACGGTTTTTCAGGGTCAGATGCTTGAGCTGGTAAGGCTGCAACAGCGGATCACGGGTCATTCTCTGCGCCTTTCTTTTTCGTCTTCCAGATAGGGCGCGGCAAATTCCGCTAGCCCGGTAATTTCACCCGCCTCAGGCACGCAGCCGGTAAAGCCCTGCAAATATTCCGGGGTCCGGGCCAGCCGTTCCGATAGGGGCTCGGACAGCTCCAGCGAATAATAGCCGATCTGCATGTAATAAAGGATGCGGGCGCGGACATAGGCCTCACGCACGGCGTATCCATGTTGCGCGAACATCGCCTCCAACGCCGACACCCGACGATCATCGGCGCGATCGAGGATAGCGCGCACCGGGCCCGACCGGCGCGACCATTCGCGGATCGCGAAATCAAGCTGCGGGCTAAAGAGATCGGGATCGACGAAACAGCGAAAGAGATGCGCGACGGCGGCGGTGATGGTGGGCTGCGGGGCCTCGGCATGGGCCAGGATCACGGCCGTATTGGTGGCATCCCAGTGATCCAGCAACGCGTCCAGCAGATCCTGGCGGCTTTTGAAATACCAGTAAAAGCTGGAGCGTGACACATCGAGCCGCGCGGCCAGTTTCAGCACCTTGACCTCGGCAATGCCATCCGAGACCAGCATATCGAGCGCCAGTTGCAGCCAATCCTCGCGCGTGACCTTGATATTGCCGGGCGGCAGGTCGGCGGGCGGATCGGTTCGGGCAAGGCGGGCGGTGCGGCGGGTCATGGGCGTCAGCTTTCGGGTGGGGCACCGCCCGCGTCGATGCGGGCGGCGATAAAGGCGTGCATGGCGGCGATGCCCTCGGCGTTGGTTTCGGGCGGGCGATAATCCCTCAGCGCCTGTTGCCAGACCCCGGTGGCGCGTTCATCGGCATCCATAGCGCCGCGCTCCTGCCAGGTGCCGATATTGCTCCAATCGGCAACCACGGGTTCGTAAAATGCGGTGGAATAGCGCTCCATCGTGTGGGCGGCCCCGAAGAAATGCCCACCCGGCGCGACCTCCTGCAGCGCCTCGAACGCGATATCGGCATCGGTGCAGGGGGTGGGGGCGCAAAGCTCGGCAAAGATCTGCATCGCCTCAAGGTCGGTGATCAGTTTCTCGAAACTCACCGTCAGCCCGCCCTCGATCCAGCCCGCGCCATGGATCAGGATCGTGGCCCCCGCCAGCACCGCGCCCCAGGCCGCCATCTGGGTTTCATGCGCGGCCTGGGCATCATTGGCAACGCCCGCCGCCCCTGTGGCCGAACGCCAGGGCAGGCCAACCAGCCGGGCCAGTTGGCCGACGGCAAGGTTGGCTTTGACATGTTCGGGCGTTCCAAAGGCGGGCGCGCCCGATTTCATGTCGACATTGGAGGTGAAGCTGCCATAGCAGACCGGCGCGCCGGGGCGGGCCAGCTGGGTCAGGACAATGGCGGCCAGCGCCTCGGCATGGCTGAGCGTGACGGCCCCCGCGACCGTCACCGGGGCCATCGCCCCCATCAGGCAAAACGGCGTCACCACCGAGACCTGCCCGGCGCGCGCGAAATCGATCAGCCCCTGGGCCATCGGCAGGTCCAGCATGCGCGGCGAATTGGTGTTGATGATGGTATATGTGTGCGGATGGGCGGCAAATTCCGCGTGCGTCAGGCCCCGCGCCAGCCGGACCATCTCGAACGCGTCGGCGACCTGCGCCGATCCGCGGGCATAAAGAAACGGGGCCTTGTCCGACAGCGTCACCATCGCGGCGGTGGTGTCGTAATGGCGGATATGCGGAGCCACATCCTGCGGCTCGACCGACGGCCCCAGCATCTGGAACACGTCATAGCATTGCGTCAGCTTGGTGAAATCATGGTAATCGGCCAGGCTGCCGGGGCGGCGACCCTTGATGCGGTCGGTGCAGTGGGGGGCACCGGCCCCGGTCTGGATGGCCAGCGTGCCCAGTTCCAGAAGCACATCCTTTTCGCGCCGCCCGGCCCGCAGCGTGATGGATCTGGGTGCCGTTTCCAGCGCCGAAGCCACCATGTCGCGCCCGATGCGAACCATTTCGCTATCCTCATCCACCAGCGCGCCGCCGGCCCGGTAAAGCGCGCGCGCCTCGGGCAACAGCACCTTGATGCCGAGATCCTCCAACACACGCAGCGCGGTCTCATGCATCGCCATCACGCGGTCATCGGAAAAAACGCCCACCGGCGGAAACGGGTTGCGCAGGTTGTGGTAATCGACCTTGCGCCCGCCCACGCCCGCCGCATCCGCGCGGGCGCGCCCGCGTCTGCCGCCGGTTCTGTGGCTGCCCCCGGTCATGCCCGCATCGCCTTGCCCGCCGGATCATAGGGCGAGGCCGCGATCACGGTCGCGGCGCGTTTCTGCCCGACGATATGGACCGACAGCGCGGTGCCTTCTGCTGCCGCCTGCGGTTTGACCAGCGCCATGGCCAACGAGGCACCGATAGTGTGGCCATACCCGCCCGAGGTGACGAACCCGACCTTTGCGCCATCCTGCCAAACCGGCTCATAACCGCTGGCATCGGCCCCTGCCGCGTCAACCTGCAACGTGACCAGCATCTGTTCCGGATCGGGGCCATCGCGTTCCCTGACGGCCGCATCCTTGCCGATGAATGCCTTGGACCAGTCGATCCAGCGATCCATGCCGGTCTGGCGTGGCGTGTAGCCTTGGGTGAACTCGGCCGACCAGATGCCAAAGCTCTTTTCCAGCCGGAGCGACAAAAGCGCGTTGAACCCGACCTCGCGCAGCCCGTGTTCCGCGCCCGCCGCCAGCAGCGCCCGGCGCAGGGCGACGTGATTGGCGGCGTCGCAATGGATCTCGTAGCCCAATTCGCCGGTGACACTGATCCGCCCGACATGGGCGCGGATCAGGCCAAGGTCAAAGACACCGCAGCCCATGAAGGGCAGATCGCCGATATCGGCCTCACAAAGCGCCTGCACGATCTGGCGCGACCGGGGCCCCGCGACGGCAAAGCCGACCGTGGCATCGGCGATATCGCGGAGCTGCACGCCCGGCTCCATATGATCGTCGAACCAGCGCATATGCCAGGCGCGCAGGTAATAGCTGCCGGTGATCCAGAAGGTCTCATCATCCCAGTTGAACACCGTCAGATCGCCCTTGAGCCGACCGTCATGGCCGAGCATCGGGGCCAGGCGCGCCCGCCCGCGCGCGGGCAGTTTCGAGGCCATCATCCGGTCCAGCCAGGCCCGCGCATTGGGCCCCGTCACCTCGAAGCGCGAAAACCCCGAAATGTCGATCAGCCCCGCCGCCTGCCGCGTCGCGCGGGCCTCCGCGCCCACGATGTCATGCGCGTTCGACCGGTGCAGGCTGGGGGTTTCGGCAAATCCCGGGGGCGCGAAATACAGCGGCACTTCCAGCCCCCAACTGACCCCCCAATGCGCCCCAGCTGCCGTCATCGCGTCATGGGCGGGGGCCGTTTTCAGCGGCCTGCCCGCGGGCAGCTCTTCGTTCGGATAGGTCATCACGAACCGGCGGGTATAAAACTGCCCGGTGGTTTCCCGGATATATTGCCGGTTCGACGCGAACGCGCCGTAGCGCGCGATATCCATGCCCCAGACATCGGCCTCGGGCTCGCCATGGATGATCCATTCGGCGAGGCTTTTGCCGACACCGCCGCCCTGCAGGAACCCGGCCATGACACCGCAGGCAACCCAGTAGCCGCGTTTGCCCGGCACCGGCCCGACCAGCGGGTTGCCATCGGGGCTGAAGGTAAAGGCCCCGTTGACCCAGGTTTTCACGCCGACCTCCTGTAAAGCGGGGTAGCGTTCGAAGCCCAGGATCAGCTCGCGTTCGATCCGGTCTGTATCTTCCTGAAATAGCTCCATCCCGTAATCCCACGGCGCGCCATCCATGGCCCAATGTTCGTGGTCGATCTCGTAGATGCCCAACAGGATGCCCTTCTGATCCTGCCGCATATAGGTGAACCCCTCCAGATCCACGGTCATCGGCACTTCGAAATCGAGGCTCTCCAGCTCAGGAATTGTATCGGAAATAAGGTAGTGGTGCTTGAGCGGCGACAGCGGCAGGTCGAGCCCGGCCATTCGGCCCACCTGTTTGGCCCAGAGACCAGCCGCATTGACCACATGTTCGCAGGTCACCACGCCCTTGTCGGTGATCACGCGCCAGCCATCGGCGGTCTGTTCCAGCGCCTCGACACGAGTGTGCTCAAGGACCGAGGCCCCGCGTTTCCGGGCGGCCCCGGCATAAGCGTGGACAGTGCCGGTGGTGTCGATATAGCCCTCGCGGTCGGCCCACATGCCGCCCAGAATGCCATCGGTGGACATGATCGGGCAGAGCGCGCCGGCCTCTTCCGGGGTCACAAGGCGGCAATCCTCGACACCGATCGACTGGAACACGCGATAGGCCGATTGCAGCCATTCCCACCGGTCGGGTGTGCCCGCCAGAGTCAGTCCACCGGTCATATGCAGCCCGATATCCTGCCCGCTCTCGGCCTGTATCTGTTCAAAAAGGTCGATGGTATAGGCCTGCAGTTGCGCAATATTGGGATCGGCGTTCAGCGCGTGAAAGCCGCCCGCCGCGTGCCAGCTGGAGCCCGCCGTCAGCACCGAGCGTTCCAGCAGCGCCACGTCCGACCAACCCTCGCGCGCCAGATGATAGAGCACCGATGCGCCAACGACACCGCCCCCGATCACGACAACCCGATAATGCGATTTCATCCAGCACCCTCTCACGGCAAACGCGGCCCTGTTGAGCATTAGACACAAATGTCTAGTTATGGGAAGCGTTTTGTCACAGACCTCCGCGACGGTGCCCGGGCCCCCTGCGGGGGCGCGGTTCCAAACGGGTTCTTGGGCTCCTCGCGGCGACATTGGGTGCCAGTGCGGTGGCAAGGCGCGCACCCTGCACCCCGCTGAGACAGGGCGCATCGCCCAAGGCGGTGACAGCGCCGGCTTCAATGGGCGTTAACGGGAGCAGCGCGCCAGGCGATGCATCTTGCCGCGAGGTTTTCGAGAACTGCTTTAGCCGTCGATCATGGTGCGCAGAACGCAGCCATCGCTGGCCAGTTCCGGCGGCGTCACACATAAAAGCCGCGCCGCACGCCAGGTGGCCAGAACCTTGGTCACATAATCGCGGGTCTCGGAGAAATCGGGCACGCCGCCCGCCGCCGCCACCGCCCCTTCGCCGGCGTTATAGCCAGCCAGAGCCAGGATCGGGTCGCGGTCGAACTCCTCCATCAGCCAATTGAGATAGGCCACCCCGCCGGCGATATTCTGGGTCGCGTCAAAGCTGTCGCTAACGCCAAAGCGCTCTGCCGTGGCCGGTGTCAGTTGCATCAGCCCCTGCGCGCCCGCGCGGCTTTCGGCGCTCTGATCCCCGCGCGATTCAACGGCCATCACCGCCAGCACAAGCGCAGGCGACACGCGGGTACCCAAGGTCGCCCTCAGGATATCCAGATCATGCGCATCCGACAGCGCCAGCAACGTATCGGCCCGCGCGATCGGTAGGGCGGCGGCCTCTGGTGCTGTCTCAAGCAGACGCATCGCAGCCATGAACCGCCCCGCCCCCTGATCGCGTCCGGGCGGGATCTGGTCCCAGAACCACGCCGTCGAAACAGTCACGACAGGCAGTTGAGGCGTCTGGCCCGCCGCCGCCTCCGTCTGCGGCCCGATCTGAATATTGATGCGCGGCCCGGAATAGCCGGCATCAGGCACGGCGATGCGGCGAAAGCTGAAGTCGGGAAAAGGCGGCGGACCATCCTCGGGGCTGGATTGCGCCCAAGCCGATGTCGCGGCCAAAATCTGGCAGAGGACCACAAGACCGGCAATGCGCATTGGGCTGCTCCTGATGCCCGGGATCTTTTTTTTCAGTGTGCCCGATGCAAGATTCTTTGGGAAGCGTCGGGTCCGAAGAAAGTGACAATTATCTAACATACTGTTTTTAAACACTATTGATAAATTCTTGCCTCAAACTGTTAATAAAATTTGCCTGAAATCACCGAAAACCCGCCCAATTCCCGCCCTTTTTGGCTGGCCTTACTGCCCTTGTCGCCAAAAAGGGGCGGGGCCGATGCAAAAGAAATCGGTTTCCTTCCACGTCAGGCGGGCAAGTTACAAATCTGACCTACCGAGGGACCAAACCAATGACCGCATATATCAAGAACTTCGCCAAATCCGAATCCGGTGCCGTGACCGTTGACTGGGTCGTGCTGACCGCCGCCATCGTCGGCCTGGGCCTGGCCGTCATGGCCGTCGTTTCGGGCGGTGTGTCGAACCTGTCGAGCAACATCGAGGGCCAGCTGTCCGGCCAGACGATCACCACGACCTTCACCACCGCCACCCCGTAAGCTCGGGTTTATCTTTGCCGCAAAAGGGGCCGCGCATAAAGCGCGGCCCCTTTTTACATCCGCCGTCCGCACCGGCCCGAGCCGATCCAGAACCGTCTTAGAAAATTCGCGGTTAATTCTTTACAAATCCTTTTCATTGCCCAATTCGCGCCCCATTGGGCCAGCATATTCACCCCATCCCAAGGGGCTCGCCCCAAAACGGGCCAACCCTTTTGAAGATCAACCTGGAGCAATACCAATGACCGCATATATCAAGAACTTCGCCAAATCCGAATCCGGTGCCGTGACCGTTGACTGGGTCGTGCTGACCGCCGCCATCGTCGGCCTGGGCCTGGCCGTCATGGCCGTCGTTTCGGGCGGT
>Ga0316207_10001615_pt1 | contig 26644 bp, 25 predicted proteins | sample 6weekpyrite_MG_FD_204943 | JGI IMG/M metagenome (GOLD analysis project Ga0316207, IMG submission 204943) | Microbial mat bacterial communities from mineral coupon in-situ incubated in ocean water Damariscotta River, Maine, United States -... | ecosystem: Environmental > Aquatic > Marine >... | reverse complement strand
AGCGTCCACAACCACCGGTACGTCCTGACTGGGCCAAGCGTCCACAACCACCGGTACGTCCTGACTGGGCCAAGCGTCCACAACCACCGGTACGCCCGGATTGGGCACAGCGTCCACAACCACCGGTGCGTCCGGACTGGGCCAAGCGCCCGCAGCCGCCGGTACGTCCTGACTGGACCAAGCGCCCACAACCACCGGTGCGTCCGGACTGGGCCAAGCGCCCGCAGCCGCCGGTACGTCCTGACTGGACCAAGCGCCCACAACCACCGGTACGGCCCCCTGTAGTCTATGGCCCGGCACAACGCCTACAACCACCGGTACGTCCTGACTGGGCCAAGCGTCCACAACCACCGGTACGGCCCCCTGTAGTCTATGGCCCGGCACAACGCCTACAACCACCGGTGCATCCGGATTGGGCCAAGCGTCCACAACCACCGGTGCGTCCTGACTGGGCCAAGCGTCCACAATCACCAGTGCGTCCGGACTGGGCACAGCGTCCACAACCACCAGTGCGTCCGGACTGGGCACAGCGTCCACAACCACCGGTGCGTCCGGATTGGGCACAGCGTCCACAATCACCGGTGCGTCCTGACTGGGCACAGCGTCCAGAATGGGCTCAACCGCCCGAGCAGGAAAACATTGAAAACGAAGAGCAGGCTGAGAAATGAAATTGAATCGTCATGTGTTACTTGTGATTAGTGCAGGACTGCTTTGCAGTAGTGCAACCCATGCATCAGGCGGGCATTCATACGCAACGGGTACACATAACCATGCGGGATACTCCTCGCAATATAACCCATGGCGGGCACAGCCACGTTCGCGCCGCGGTTACTGGGGAAGTTCTGAGCAGTCCGGCAATGGCAATGGTTTAGTGAAATGGCCACGTCAGCCACGTGTAACAATGCCTCAACCGACTGTTAGACGCGCTTATCTGCCGCAAAGCCCTATCCCTGCACGTCAGCATGAATACAGAAGTTACATTCAGCAGGTTAACCCGTATTACAGTGGGCACAACAGTGGACCATGGTGGTCTGATCCGGTTGCGGTTCCCTATGGCCCATGGGCAACGGGGAACGGCTGGCCAAATGGCCTCTGGTAATAATTTCAAGGAAACAGATGATGAGTGCTACTCCCCGCATTTTTCATCTGCAACTTTGTGGGGAGAGTAGTCTGCATAGTAATTAGTGTGAACTGCAACAATGTAAGGAGAGTGTTATGAACAAGTTAGGTAAAGTACTGGCTGCTGCTGCTATTGTTGGCGCTATCGCTGCACCGATCTCTACAGCACAGGCATGGTGGGGTCCTTGGGGTGGCGGTCCCTGGAACAGCGGTGGTCCCTGGAACAACGGTTGGGGTAACAATGGCAACGGTTGGGGCGATGGCAGTGGCTGGGGTGACGGTAACATGTCCTTCAACATGAGTGGTCGCGGTAACAGCAACGTCTATGGCCGTGGTGATGGTTATGGTCGTGGCTACGGTTATGGTAACCCATACTACGGTGGCTATGGTGCACCTTACGGCGGTGGTTACGGCGCCCCTTACGGCGGTGGTTATGCACCTGCTCCATATGGCGCACCATACGGTTACCCACCTGCACCATATGGCTACGCTCCGCAGGCAGCACCTGCACCAGCACCAGCCAAGTAATGTCCTTAATACACACCCTGCAATCAGGCAGGGTGTGTATTCTGGTTTAAGTATTAAAGAACGTGAGGAAAAACAGGATGACTCTGTTTAAACAGCTTTGCCTGGTCATGCTGGGTACGTTGGTGATGACAAACGTACTTGCAGAAAATACAGGCAAACCTTTTTCAGCTACTGCAATACAGCTGACCCCACAAGGCGCGATACAGACGCGTGTTTATATTACGAAAAATGCCATTCGCAACGAATATGAGCAGGATGGTAGCAAGGTCATCGAGATTATTTACCCGGATGAACAAAAGCGTGTGTTGTTGTTCCCGGATGACAAGGTTTTTATTGAGCAGCATGCACCCGCCTACCCGGACAGACGTGTAGCCGTGGGTGACAGTCCTTGCGCAAAACTGCAGGGCACCTTGTGCAAAAAACTCGGCAACGAAGTTATTAACGGTATTGATACCGAAAAATGGGAATTCAGTCGTGTGGACAAGGGACAGCCGGTCCATACCCTGCACTGGATTGATCCTGAACGTGAACTACCTATCCGCGAGTTTTTCGCAGATGGAACCGTGATTGAGATGAGCCTGCTCAGTGACGATACACTGGAGAAACGTAAGGTCGAGAAGTGGCGTATGCAGGTGATCGGGGCAAACAAGCAGCGCGCGCAGTTCTTGCAGTGGTATGATCCCGAACTGAAACTGGTCATCCGGGAAGAACATCCCGATGGTTATGTCCGTGAGCTGCGTGACATAAAGGTCGACCAGCTCAAAGACAGCTTGTTTACGATCCCGAAAGACTACCAGCGTCGTGCCCGGCCACCTCAGCAGGGGTCGCAAGCGAAATCGGGTAGTGCAGCGAAGTAAGCAATGCGGCACGTGTTAAAACCGGTTGTATTCTGTCTGTTGCTTTTTTCAACTACGCAGGTACTTGCCTGGTGGAACACGCCGTATGCACAAACTTACAGGGGCTGGGGCTACGGGCCAAATACGTGGCCGAGCTACGGAAGCCCGAACTTTTATGGGTATTCGCCATATGGCTATGGATACGCGAGCCCTGATTGGAATGTCCGTGGCACGGTATCAGGCTCCGGTGACGCACATGTTGTGATCGAGTATCACGGCAATGTATATGATGATTTTTTTGGTGGTTACAGAGCATGGCCGGGTAGTCGGGCATATGGCTGGGCACCTTACTATGGCCGCGGCAGGCGGTAAGCAAGAGAAATGATAACTGTAATAGCAAACCTGAAAGGTGGCTCAGGCAAGAGCACAGTCAGTTTTAACCTGGCGATCTGGCTATTGTCACAGGGTCGCCGCGTGCAGGCATTTGACCTGGATCCGCAGCAGACGTTGAGTGATGTAGCTCAAGTTAGGGATGAAGAAGAGATTGAGCCTGCGTTGAGCGTGACGGTCACGAAGATGCCGGTTTTTGACAAGACCGCTGATAGTGAATTTATTATTGACGTAGGCGCAGCGAATGCTGAAGGCATGCATGAAGCGATTCGCCATGCCGACCGTGTCATTATCCCGGTCCCACCGAGTCAGCCGGATGTATGGGCGACACAACGATTTTTGAAGATGGTGTCTGATGCGCGCCAAGGGATTGAGACTGATATCGAAGTCCTGGCATTTGTAAACCGTGCAGATACCCACCATGCGGTGCGTGAATCGGATGATACAGAAGCAGCATTGCAGCAGTTACCCGGTGTGACGCTGGTTCCACAGCGGCTTTATCAGCGCACCTTGTACCGTCGTTCGATGAGTGAAGGACTGGCGGTTTTTGAATTATGGCGTGGCAGTAAAGGTTCAGACGAATTCGAAGCGCTTGCCAACGCACTGTACGGAAATAATGAGGAAGGCTCGGATGAGTGAGAATAAACAGGAAGTACAACAAACTGAAACCGTTGAAAAGGACGTGGACACGGCAGATAAGCCTGCCGAAGATGTGACGGTGGATGCTGTTGCTGAACAGCGCCCGGTGGGTAAGAAAGCAGGTGGCGGGGTCATCGGCCTGGTGGTGATTGTCATGCTGCTCGGTATCGCAGGTGGCGCGGCATGGTATTACCAGCCAATATGGCCCGCACCGATGAAGGATTGGATGGCAAGTGTTTTTCCTGACAAGGAGCCCGTCGACCTGATGGCTGCCCCGCAGGCGAAAGGTGAGCAGTCTGACATTGCAGAAAACCAAGCGACTGATACATACGTCCTGCCAGCAATTTCTAATGAGAAACCTGCCGAGCCAGAACAGTCAGCGGTAGAGGCTGAGGCTGAGGCAGTTACAGAGCAATCGGTGTCTGAACAGGTCACGGCAGTTACATCCGAGCCTGCAAGTGAGACTGAAGTTGTTTCAGAGCAGCCGGGATCTAAACAGGTCGCGACAGATACGACCGAGCCTGTGACTGAGGTAGAAGAGGTTACAGAGCAATCGGTACCAGAACTGGTCGCGACAAGTGCGTCCGACTCTGTAGCTGAGACGAATGCAGTAGAAGATGAACCGGTTGCAGAGCAGGTAGTCCTGGCCGAGTCTGTGCAGGCACCCGAAGTCGCATCACAGCCTGAAGCGGATGGCTCGCCTGAAACCGCGGGAACGGACAGTTCTGCCGTAGCAACGGCGGCGGCTTCTCATGCAGAGAAAAACGCTGAGGTTATCTCAGTTGATGCCGTTGCAGACAGTACGGCCGCAGTAGTTGAAGACGTGGTGATGGAGCCAGCGAGCGAAGTCGCTACCGCAACAGAGACGACAGTTGTAGCGCCTGCCGCCATGCCTGAAATGCTGAAGGACGAGCAAGTAGCAACTGAGGCACCTGCTAAAGCAGCCGTGACCCTTCAGGATGCACGGGCTGCATTCTGGTCACGTGATCTGGTCAGGGCAGAGGGGCTTTATCTACAGCTTACAATCGCAGATGCGCAAAATCCTGACGCATGGGGTGAATTGGGTAACCTGTACTATCTGCAGGCAAAGTGGCAACAAGCCGCCCAGGCCTATACACAGGCTGCCTTACAACTGATTGATAAGGGTGATTTCCGTCAGGCGATGTTCCTGCAGTTTATTGTCAGGGGGTTGGATCATGCGTCAGCAATACGCATTCATGAGCGATTCCTTGCCCTGCAGGCACCAGTACGTTAACGGTTAGAATTTCACAAGGTTAGGGAGACGAATGTGGCCATAAAAAATAATCTGTTGTTGACGGTCGTTCTGGCCGCGGTTGTTGTTACAGGTATCGCCATCTATAACCATGATGAAGGTTACGATGAGCACGCGGGTGATATGGGTAATCCACCTGGTATGACCGGGAATGATGCGGATCTCAATGCTGCGCGGCAGGCATTCTGGCAACGGGATATAGACGGTGCCGAGAAGCTCTACAAGAAAATCACCATGTCTGATGTGGATAATATTAATGCCTGGGGCGAATTAGGTAATATCTACTTCATGCAGTCGAAGTGGAAAGATGCAGCCCAGGCCTATGCAGAGGTGACTCTTAAGTTGCTGGATGTAAATGATTTCCCGCGCGCGGCCTATATGCACGGTATGGTTAACAGGCTTGATCCTGAGCAAGCCGAACGAATTAATGAACGCCTGAGAACATTACAAATGCCACGTTAGTCGGAGCGGTACTTGTAAACACAAGGTTAATTAAAGAGGACATGGTAATGGGTTTATTTGGTAGGTTGTTTGCGTTGATTGGTTTTCTGGTTGTAGTGGGCGTAGCTGGCGCCGCTGTGTACTTCCAGTCAGAACTTCGTGCTATGCAGAAACTGGATCCGAAGGCCGGTGAGGTCTACCTGCATATGATGAAAACAGTGCTTGAGACCGGTAATGCTGCGGAGGCGACTGTTTGGCGCGTGCCGCTTGCAGATGGGGTTTCACCCAGCGATGCGGATGAAGCCATGAAGTCAGTTGCCAATGAGCATAACATCAAGAATGTGGGTGAGCTGCCGCTTGGCAAGCAGGTCACAGCGATGACAGGTAAAGAATACCGAACCGCTCATATCTACATGTTCTGTGATCCGCTGACGGCAACACGCATGCTCGATTTTAGTGATGCGTTTTCTGCATACCTGCCATGCCGCGTGGCCATGGTTGAAGATAAACAGGGCAAGGTCTGGTTATACACACTCAATATGGACCTGATGATTCATGGCGGCACACCATTACCACCAGATTTGAAGGCCGAAGCTGAGAAGGTTAAGGAAACTATTCTCAGTATTATGCACCGTGGTGCGGAAGGCGATTTCTAGGCACCGTAAAGGTAATCAATTTTAGCTGTATGTGGATAATGATGTCTGCGCAGTAACAAAGTTTTTAAGGGGTTTAATATGAGTAACAATGCAAAGACGTCTGACAATAGTGTCATCAAGTGTGAAAAGGGTGATTGTGGCGAGAGTGACTGTGAAAAGTGTCGTGAAACACTAGCACCGAACCCTACGACTAATATGGAGGAGTGCATGGGGCGCAGCATGGAAACGCTGTCAAATGCATTCCGTGCCAGTGCACGCCGCTGGGAGATGATCGTGTACCCATCATTGGTAGCCTTTATTATATTGGCCGCATACGGATTCTATTTGATCTACAGCCTGACCAAGGATGCACATCAGATAGCAACAAATATGACGGCAATATCGAATAACATGCTGGTTGTCTCTGAACGAATGGTTGTAATGTCAGATACAGTCGAAGCTCAGTCAGCGAGTATGCGCGAAATGGTGACGAGCATGCATAACATGAATGTGTCGATGAACCAGATGCGCCAGGATATGTCTGTTATGAATTACAATGTTTCACGGCCCATGAACAAGATAAACAGCTTTATGCCGTGGTAGTAGAGGGCTTTAGTCTTTACTGAAGTTTGTGTAAAGCCTGACGTCTATCAAGAGGTGTAGGGTACTCATGGTGAGGTGCAATCCGTCCTTGAGTGATACGCGAGGTTGTCTCGAGAAACGCTTTTAGCTTTACCTCGGGCCCTGAGTCTTCTCCGTAGGCTCGGACAATAAAAAAGCCGCTCAATGAGCGGCTTTTTTAATTTCTTCGCAAGATAACGATCAGCCCATATTACGGACGTGATTGTTAAGGCGACTCTTATGACGAGCGGCCTTGTTCTTGTGGATGAGGCCCTTGCTGACCATGCGGTCAATGGCCGGTACGGCAAGCTTGTAAGCCGAGCTTGCAGCATCCTTGTCACCTGTGGCAATGGCCTTGGCAACGTTCTTGATACGAGTGCGCATAAGTGAACGCATGCTTGCGTTATGCTGACGGTTGTTTTCCGCCTGGCGGGCGCGTTTTTTTGCTTGTGCAGAATTAGCCATGTTTGACTGTCCTTGCTGAAACCTGTTCGAGAAAGCGCGTAACTATGCTGATTTTGTGCGCATTTGTCAAATCTAATCACAACATCACTATTTGGGCACCTGCGCCTGACGTGCTAGACTTGTCGGCGTGAAAAAACAAATAAAAACAGCTGGTTATAAACATTTGCGCGGAGAGTGGTAGCGAATGAGTGGGCGAATGTTCAAATCGACGGTGATTGTCGGTGCAAATACCCTGCTTTCACGGGTTCTCGGCCTGGTACGCGATATCATTATTGCACGCTTATTTGGTGCGGGTTCAGGTACTGATGCCTTTTTTGTAGCCTTCAAGATCCCGAATTTTTTCCGACGTTTGTTTGCAGAAGGCGCATTTTCACAGGCGTTTATACCTGTGTTGGCCGAGACACGCGTCGCAGACGGCGACAAACATGACCAGACACAACATCTGGTTGTACACACAGCAGGTACCTTGGGTGGCATCCTTGTAATACTGACCTTGTTGGCAGAATTATCTGCTCCCTGGCTGATTATCCTGTTCGGTCCGGGTTTTTACCTGGAGGGCGGTGAACGTTATGAACTGACCGTGCAGATGCTGCGGATTACCTTCCCCTATTTATTGTTGATCTCCCTAACCGGTCTGGCCGGCGCGGTATTGAACAGCTTCGGCCGCTTTGCGGTGGCGGCATTCACCCCGGTGTTACTTAACTTGAGCTTAATCGGCGCTGCTATCTGGCTGGCACCATTGACCGATGTGCCGGTCGTGGCATTGGCCTGGGGCGTGTTGATTGCGGGCCTTGTGCAACTTGCCTTTCAGCTGCCTTTCCTCGCACGCCTGGGTGTATTAGGCCGACCACGCTGGGGCTGGGCAGATTCAGGTGTGCGCAAAATCATGCAGCTGATGTTGCCGGTGATTATCGGCTCCTCGGTGCTGCAGATAAACCTCGTTATTGACACGATCATTGCCTCGTTTCTCATAACAGGTAGCGTCACCTGGCTCTATTATGCGGATCGGATGGTGGAGTTTCCGCTTGGAGTGTTTGCTATTGCACTGTCAACGGTGATCTTGCCGAGCCTGTCTCGACAGCATGCCGAGGACGACCCTGAGTCGTTCAGCACAACAATGGACTGGGCCTTGCGCTTGGCCGTAATCATCGGCCTACCCGCCACTGTTGGCCTGTTCATGCTTGCAGGGCCAATTATTACCGGCCTGTTTCAATACGGTGATTTTGGAAGTCAGGATGTGGATATGGCTGCACTGGCGCTAATGGCCTATGCCATTGGCTTGCCGGCCTTTATTCTTATCAAGGTATTGGCACCCGGTTATTTTGCCCGCCAGGATACCCGCACACCGGTGAGGATTGCGATCAAGGCGATGTTCGTGAATATTGCCTTGAACCTGTTGTTTGTTGTGCCAATGGTCTATTACGGGCTGAACGGCCCACACGCCGGACTGGCACTGGCCACCGGATTGGCGGCCTGGGTGAATGCCTTGTTGCTGTGGCGAGGCTTGAGACGTTCAGAGGTGTATACCCCTAAGTCGGGTTGGGGAACACTATTGATACAGGTATCGGTGTCTTTGTTGGTGATGATAGCCGTGCTGGTATTTGGCATTGCCGAACAGTACCAGTGGTCGAGCTGGGATTGGACACAGAGACTGTCACAGTTGGGGATATGGATTTTGCTGGCAGGGGCCGCGTACCTGTTCGCGCTCGTTCTGTGTGGGTTGAGGCCATCCCATTTACGATCTGCACGTCCGGAACAGAAAAACAGCTGATTTGGGCAGAGCAATTTTCGTGCATGCACTCTATAATAGGGCGTTTTAGGCAGACTGACACACATGGAACTGATTCGAGGTTTTCATAACCTGCAGCCCCGGCATCGAGGTTGCGTGGCGACCATTGGCAATTTCGATGGCGTGCATCTTGGGCATCAGACCGTGTTGGGCCAGTTGTCTGACAAGGCGGCCGAATTGGGCGTGGCCTCGGTGGTGATCAGCTTTGAGCCGTACCCGATGGAGTTTTTTGCACCACAGCGAGCACCTGCTCGATTGACACGCCTGCGTGAAAAAGTGCGAGCACTAACACGCTATTCGGTTGACCGGATGTTGAGCCTGCGTTTTGATAAGGCATTTGCTGAACAACCGGCCCGAGAGTTTATTAACAAAGTACTCATTGAAGGGCTTGATGTGCGTTACCTCGTGGTGGGCGATGATTTTCGTTTCGGCCATAATCGTGAAGGTGATTTTGCCTTGCTTGAAGAAGTAGGACGAGAGCAGGGTTTTGAGGTGGTGCATCTGCATACGTTCAGTGTCGATAATGAGCGCGTCAGCAGTACCCGGATACGTGAGGCGCTGGCGCAGGGTGATATGCTGAGTGCTGAGAAATTACTCGGGCGCCCTTACCGGATGTGTGGGCGTGTTGCGCACGGTGACAAGCGTGGTCGCACGATTGGGTTTCCGACAGCGAATATTCACCTGCATCGTCAGAATACACCGGTGAAAGGCGTATTTGCGATCGAGATGTTTGGTATAAAAGGTGAACCCGTTGCAGGTGTTGCAAATGTGGGTACGCGACCAACAGTAGATGGGACACGTAGCCTGCTTGAGGTACACCTGTTTGATTTTAATGAAGAGATATATGGCGAATATGTACATGTAGAGTTTGTACACAAACTGCGCGATGAAGTGCGCTTTGATTCATTTGAAGAATTGCGCAAACAAATTGACATTGATGCACAGCAGGCGCGTAAAGTTTTCGCTACACGCAACAGTAATAATTAACGACTAAGTGAAGAACACGACAAGACTATGGCTGACTACAAAGATACCCTTAACCTGCCCAAGACATCCTTCCCGATGAAAGGAAACCTGGCACAACGTGAACCGGAGCTTCTCAAGCGTTGGGCAGAAATGGATATTTATTCAACATTGCGTAAGCATTGCGAAGGTCGTGATAAGTTTATCCTGCACGATGGGCCACCGTATGCGAACGGTGATATTCATATCGGCCATGCCGTTAACAAAATCCTTAAAGACATCATTATCAAGTCAAAGACATTGTCCGGCTATGACGCACCCTATGTGCCGGGTTGGGATTGTCATGGCTTACCGATCGAACTCAATGTTGAAAAGAAAGTAGGCAAGGCTGGGGGTAAGGTCGATGCGAAGACATTCCGCAAGGCCTGTCGCGACTATGCAGGTAAACAGGTCGATAAACAGCGTGAAGATTTCAAACGCCTGGGTGTGATCGGCGATTGGGATACACCTTACCTAACCATGAACTATAAGTACGAGGCAGATATCGTTCGTACGCTTGGCAAGATTATCGACAATGGTCATCTTCACAAAGGTGTTAAACCGGTGCACTGGTGTACCGACTGTGGCTCTTCACTGGCCGAGGCCGAGGTTGAATACGAAGATAAAACATCACCGGCGATCGATGTGCGCTTCACGGTGCTGGACGACGAAGCACTGTTCGCACGTTGTCACCATACCGATAGCAAGGGTGAAGGCCCATTGTCTGTTGTTATCTGGACCACTACACCCTGGACGCTACCTGCCAACCAGGCAGTGAGTATGCATCCAGAGCTCGAGTACGCGGTGGTGCAATGTGAAGGTGAGCATGGCCATGAAAGATTGATTATGGCTGAAGCACTTCTCAAGTCTGCCATGGGGCGCTATGAGATCGATGACTACCGCGTGATTGCTTACTGCAAGGGCAGTGAACTTGAAGGACTGAAATTGGCGCACCCGTTTTATGAACGTGAGGTGCCGGTGATCCTTGGAGAACATGTCACTATCGATGCCGGTACCGGTTGTGTGCATACGGCACCTGGACACGGTCAGGACGATTACGTGGTGGGTATGCGATATGACCTGAAAGTTGATAACCCGGTCGGCAGTAATGGCTGCTTCCTGCCAGACACACCGCTGTTTGCCGGTGAGCATGTCTTCAAGGCGAATGACAAAGTACTGGATGTGCTGAAGACAGAAGCCAAGCTTCTGCACCATGAGGCCCTGCGTCACAGTTACCCGCATTGCTGGCGTCACAAGACACCGATTATTTTCCGCGCCACACCACAGTGGTTCATCAGCATGACCCAGAATGGTCTGCGTGACCAGGTGAAAAAGACTATTAATGATGTGGAGTGGTTACCGGATTGGGGACAGGCACGTATCGCAACCATGGTTGAGAATCGCCCAGACTGGTGTATCTCTCGTCAGCGTACCTGGGGGCCACCTATCCCGATCTTCGTACACAAGACCACGGGTGAGTTGCACCCGAACACGGACAGCTTATTCGAGAAAGTCGCCGAACGTATCGAGGCCGAGGGCATCGACGGCTGGTTTGAAACCGATGCCAGTGAATTCATAGGTGATGATGCAGCTGATTATGACAAGGTCAATGACATCCTCGACGTATGGTTTGACTCGGGTGTGTCTCATCACGCGGTACTGGATGACCGTGATGGATTGTCATGCCCGGCAGATTTATACCTCGAAGGTTCAGATCAACATCGTGGTTGGTTCCAGACATCATTGTTGTCCTCTATGGCCATGCGTGGCGAAGCCCCGTACAAAACGGTATTAACGCATGGCTTCACGGTCGATGCGAAGGGCCACAAGATGTCGAAGTCCAAGGGTAACGTCGTTGCCCCGCAGAAGGTCATTAAAAACCTCGGTGCCGATATCCTGCGCCTGTGGGTGGCCGCAACCGATTACAGCAAGGAGATGAGTGTCTCGGATGAGATCCTCAAGCGTTCGGCAGATACCTATCGACGTCTGCGTAATACCGCACGTTTCCTGTTGTCTAACCTGAACGGTTTTGATCCACAGCAAAATATGCTGGCTGCAAACGAGATGCTGGCACTGGACCAGTGGGCCGTTATGCGTGCCGCACACATCCAGACACAGGTGCAGGCCGCTTACGAGAGTTACGAGTTCCACCGCATCTACCAGCTCGTGCATAACTTCTGCTCGGTCGATATGGGTGGTTTCTATCTGGATATCATCAAGGATCGACAATACACCACGCAGGCGGACAGTGTTGCACGCCGTTCTGCGCAGACTGCGATGTACCATATCATCGAGGCACTTGCTCGCTGGTTTGCACCGATCCTGACTTTTACCGGTGAAGAAATATGGCGTGAAATTCCAGGTGAGCACGGTGATTCGGTATTTTTTGAAACCTGGTATGACTTACCTGCGATGCCGCTCAGTGAAGGCATGGGGCTGCAATACTGGGACCAGATCATTGAGGTGCGTGATTGCGTCAACAAGGAACTCGAGGCTGCACGTAATGCCGGTGTCATTGGTTCCGCACTCAATGCCGAGGTTGGCTTGTATTGCGGTAGTGAAATTCTGGCAAAGCTTAATGCCCTGGAAGATGAATTACGCTTTGTCTTAATTACGTCAGAGGTGCGTACTTACGCAGCAGGTGAACCGCCGGTTGAAGCAAAACATTACACGTTAGCGTCAGGTGATGAGGTGTGGGTGTCTGTTGCGGCCTCGAGCCATGAAAAATGCACACGTTGTTGGCACCACCGCGAGGATGTGGGCAGTCATGATGCACATCCAGAGTTGTGTGGTCGATGCATCGAGAACGTTGACGGTGACGGCGAATCACGACGCTTTGCCTGAGTATTGAGAATTATTATGCTGAAATGGCTATGGCTAGCAGTGGTGGTTGTTGTACTTGATCAATACACAAAGGTGTTGGCGAGTAGTGAACTTCAGTACGCCATACCCGTCTACGTGATGCCATCCATTAACTGGTTCCTGGCACACAATACCGGGGCAGCCTTCAGCTTCCTGAGTGACGCCGGTGGTTGGCAACGCTGGTTTTTTATTGTGCTGGCGTTGGTTATCAGTGGGGTGATTGTTGTCTGGCTGAAAGGCCTGCCACGTGATAATAAACTGCTTGCCGTTGCGCTTGTGTTTATTCTGGGTGGTGCGATCGGCAATGTAATCGATCGCTCCCTGTATGGTTACGTAGTGGACTTTATCCAGTTTTACTACAATGCAGAAAGCTGTCTGCCCGGTTTTTACGCAACAGGTTCGCAATGCAACTGGCCAGCGTTCAATATTGCCGACATGGCCATTATCGGTGGTGCGCTACTGATGGTGATTGATGCTCTGTTTGGTAAGCATGATGAAACTGACAAAGCCTGAGACTGCAGGCGATATTGGAAGAGAACGAGATTCATGAGCGAAGAGACAATAAAGGCAGGCAGTAGTGTCCTGATCAATTACACCCTGGCACTTGAAGATGGTACTGTCATCGAGTCTACCGATGGGACTGACCCATTGCGTTTTACATTGGGTGATGGGGCGTTGATTGAAGGTCTGGAGGCTGTGCTGATAGGTATGAAAATTGGAGGTCGTCAGTGTGTACAGCTTGATCCACGCGAAGCGTTTGGGTTTGCGGATGAAACCAATGTGCACATGCTCGCGCGTGACAAGTTCCCTGAAGACATGCCGCTTGAAAAAGATCTGATCATTGGCTTTACGACGCCTTCGGGTGAAGAAATACCCGGGCGTATTCTTGACTTGCCTGATGACTCACTCGTGATAGTCGATTTTAACCACCCGCTCGCCGGACATACAGTGACCTTTGATGTAGAGGTGATCGCCATCGGTGCAGACGAGCAGGGAGAGGGCTAGCGCGATGCAGGTGATACTTGCTAACCCGCGTGGCTTTTGTGCCGGGGTTGATCGTGCAATTGAGATTGTTGAACGGGCATTGGAACTCTTTTCTGCACCTATCTATGTGCGTCATGAAGTTGTTCATAACCGTTTCGTTGTTGAAGACTTGCGGAACAAGGGTGCTGTGTTTGTCGAAGAACTGCACGAGGTCCCGGATGACGCGACGGTTATCTTCAGCGCACATGGTGTTTCACAAGCAGTGCGTGATGAAGCAGAGCAGCGTGGCCTACAGATATTTGATGCGACGTGTCCACTTGTGACCAAAGTGCATATGGAGGTCGTACGTCATATCAAGGCCGGTCGTGAATGTGTATTGATTGGGCACGCGGGTCATCCTGAAGTTGAAGGGACGATGGGGCAGGTGGCTGATACAACTTTGATGCATCTTGTAGAGACACCAGAGGATGTAGCCAAGCTGGAGGTTCGTGATCCTGGCAAGCTTGCCTTTGTGACCCAAACCACACTGTCAATGGATGATACTCAAAAGGTTATTGTTGCGCTGCGAGAGTGTTTCCCTGACATTGCCGGACCCAAGAAAGATGATATTTGCTACGCCACGCAAAATCGCCAGGATGCCATAAAGCAGCTGGCATCACAGAGTGAAGCCGTATTGGTCGTGGGCTCTCCAAACAGTTCAAATTCAAACCGGCTACGTGAAATTGCCGAACAACAGGGCGTACCGTCATGGCTGATTGATGGGCCTGAAGACATCAACCCTGACTGGTTTGTCGATAAGAATATTGTCGGCTTGAGTGCGGGCGCCTCGGCCCCTGAAGTATTGGTTCAGGACGTGATAGAGCGGTTGCGTGAAGTCGGTGCGATAACCATTAGTGAAGACTCAGGTAAACCAGAAACGGTTACATTCACGCTACCCAAAGATCTTCGCTAGCGTTACCAGCAATCAGCGACGCTACCCGTACCAGAAATACCCTGTAAACCAGACTGGTCGATAGTCAGGTTGCCACATTCGGTGTCTCTTTCCTGTCCGTTTTGAGCCGTTGCAGTCAGTGAGTAGGTTGTTGCGCCTGTTGCGGTGATCGTTCCAGCATAGAAATTATTTTCAGAGGCCTTACCGGTAGCCGTACAGGAGGCGTGGTTATAACGGCCAAATTTCGTGTAACAACGTTCAAGCTGTTGACCAATATCAGCGAGCACGGCCTTGCCATCCGCGCGGCGTGATGTATCGACGTTATCCTGGTAACTGCTAAACGCGATGGAGGCAATTATTGCCAATATGCCAACCGTGAGCATTACTTCCATGAGGGTAAAACCTGTTTGTTTCTTTTTCATCATCTTCTCCGTCAACGAATATTATAGATCGCTCGGAACTGGCTTAGAAGCAAGGCTTGGCAAGACCCATATTTCGTTGAGAATTCGTCTATCTTTAGCATCTTTGTTATATGTGAAGCCAATAAGGGTATTTAGTGATAGTGAGCTTACGGTCGAAGACTCAACCGCTGGACGATGAACCTCAATATTGATTCCATAATAATATTTTTGTCCACTTATGATCATTGTTCGTGTGCTTCCATCGAGTTCACGCAAAATGCCTACCTGCTGTACAGGTGTAAAAAAACCAGGTGGCTGGTTTTGTTTTATTTGTGGCTCAGTTCCATTTTCGGGTGAAAATTGCACATTCGGTTCAGCAGATAGTGTATTCACAAGTAAGAACTGTGATACCAGTGTAACACCTATGGTTTTTAATATATTTATCAACATAAAAAGCTCTCCTTCGATTCACAAAGTCTGGAACCGTTACAATGTAATCTCACGCCATGAATGGCGTCCCAGTGCTTGACCACTAATAGTATTCGTTCCTATGTTGCGAATATCACGGTCACTAGTTTGGGTCACTTTACGATTACCTATGAATGATGAATCGGTAGGGGTTGATTTATCAAAACGTATTCCTGTTATGATGTTTTCTGAGGCTTCACCACCACCAACATTATCATTGGCGTCAAAGTTACCGTCATTATTGACATCAAAGATAACCGTTTCACCTGCACCACCTGTCTCAGGGTTAAAGGCGAGCTCGAAACCACCTACGCCGACCGTACAGGCAGTATTACTCTTGGGAACAACAGTGTTGACGAAAACGAAATTACCTCGAAGAAGGAAATTACGTATGGCCTTTTCGCCCGGGAACTCAGCACCAGTGCCACTTGTACCCGGTACATCAAGGTCGATGACCCAGCCTTGTTTGCTTTGACCAGTTGTCCCCCAGCGGAAGGAGTTATCAGTGAGTGTCCGTACGGTAAAGCCATTTATAGTTGTGGCTGAATTTGAAAAGGTTTGCTCCTGTAGCCTTCTGGGATCTACCGGGTCGATAATGTCAGAGCTAATAGAAAAATTATCCCAAAGCCCGTAGATAGACTGAATTTGTTCACTTTTAGGTGCCGTAATATCGTCATTGGTAAAGAAACTGCCTGTACCAACAAGTACAATAAAGCCTGGTTCACTGGGGTGTTCAATCACGATAGGGCGATTGGTAATCGGCTGTCTCTCGTTATCACCGCCTCGTTCACTGTCGTAGGTGGCAGTGAACAAGGTCTGAACTCGAGTAGTTGAACCGCTAATTTCTTCAATGGTTGTGCCTGACAGGTTAAACCTGTACACGTTACCCTGGTAATCGCCGGCATAGACAGCATCAATGGTACCGTTGCCATCAACGTCAATCCCACGTACAGCGCCCAGTCCGTTTGGCGTATCAGTACCGGTTGGGTCTTCTTCTCTACCATTGCCAGTGCTGATCTTGAAGAAATCTGTACCCTGTAACCATGTACCATCTTGCCCTTCATCGATGAACAGTATGTAGAGTTCGGCATTACCATCTTCACTCCCACTGTTATAACCATTGCCAAAGATTACAACCCAACGATTGTTTCCAGACTCATCCTGTATATTGCTCATGGCGACCAGTGGTGATGAAATAGGTAGCCCCAGGTTATCATCATCGTCTTGGGTGAATTCCCACATAACATTTGCAGGTGCAGTTGTTTCAGAAGATAGCGCAGATGGGTCAGTGATATTCATTGCAAAGTAACCGGGGGCGCCGACGCCGAGCCCACTAACCAATACGGTATTCCAGGCATCATCGAGGGCATTGGTACCTCTATCCATTTGCATATAAACATCCTGGATAGTCGGCGTCACGTCAACATAGAAACGGTGCAGGTAGTCTGGATCGGTTAACTCAGGTAGATCCCCAATAAGTATGTCTGGTACATAGGCAAAGATTTCGCTTCCGGTATCCGTGTCAAAGGCATGGAGCATACCGTCATTGCCACCAATGTAGACAACCCCGTTCCGGTTCGCATTGGCTATGGCAAATTCACTGTATAGTTCACCAGTGGTATCTGGGTATGGCAGGTTATCACGCCCCTGGAAGGGAGGTGAGCCTGCAAACCTTGGCGCGGAATGAATAAAGTCTCCAAGGCGCCCACCCGTAAATGTGTTTTCTAGCTGGCCAGTTTCCTGATTTACTTCCCGAGTTAGGTCTGGGCGAACGCGGAATACTTTATCAGGATCGGTGCCATCGATTTCATTTTCTCTACTGCCTCGAATGTAGTCGAGGCGCTTCTGATCGATATTCTCAACAGTCGAGGCAGGTGCTCCGAGTGCATCTTTTTGGCTTTGGTTAAGATTGGCGAATTGAAAGGGTATACCCACATTTGTCTCAGAGTTGAAAGAAATAACCTGCCGTGCATCATCGTCGATAATTGATTCAAGCATCTGGTTTGCTTCCCAGCGGTTCGTCAATATATCGATCTCACCTGTGAGACTGACGTCTTGTGCAATCAGGTTACCACTATTATTATCGGTATTAAAAAATGCACGGAAAACCAGTGAACCACTTTGAATATCCTGGGTGTTGAATGCCACGGCAGATGCAGCACCTCGACCTGTACCGATTTCTCTGAAGATCTGAGCGAGAGACTCGGTTAGATCTTCCTGGTTATTGGCACTTAAGAAATCACCACGCCCATTCCAGGCAGCATGACGGAGATCATCAATACGCTCATCATTTCCATCAGTTGGATCGGGCCAGTTAAATGCGGCATTTACATCTGACGGATTATCAGACAGGGAGCCTTCGACACCAAAACCAACCGTGTAGGTAACCATGTGTTGATGCATGGTGTCCAGGGGGGCATCAGGGCCTGTATATCTAGCAATTTCACGTGCATTGGCTTCTACATTGTCGTCAAGTGTAGTGGAGTGAAGGTCACGCTCATAATAGTGCATGGCGACATCGGCGAGTGTATTGGAGTGCCCGTCCGCAAATGATGCACCATCGAAATCGGAGGTACTGGCCCCACCATCTGTATTTCCAATGCCTGGACTCGCACCATTATAGAAACCATCGGTCATAAGGATGGCGTAGTTTTGTTGGCATGTTCCAGCTGGTGCTGCCTCGACCGGGCAGTTAGCACTGCCCGGGGCACTACCGCCCGTACCGAAAATATTGCCCGTGTTACAGGCGAAGTACTCTCCTACCGCAGCGAGGTTTTGGCGCAGTGGTGTGCCACCGCTAGACTGAGTCTCATATATGGCATCAAACAGGTCTTTCTTGGCACCACTGAACGGCGAGACATTCAGGGACTCAACTGGGATGCGGTTATTGGCAACATTATTAATGGTTGCAATGCCAACGCGAACAGCACTTTGTGGTTCCAGTACTCTGGTGATAGCAGCTTTGGATGTAAGCTCTCTGCGGCGGTAGTAGCTGTACCAATTTGCAAAATTCTGTAACTCCTGGGATGCTGAGCAGGTCGTCGTGGATTCGGACTCACCATCACCACCACAGTCGGTGCGCGTTCCAGCGCGCGAGAAACTGGTTGGACACTCAACTGTTACATTTGCATACGTTGAGCAAGTTGTATTGTCACGTATCTGGATTAGCTTATGTTCATCATCCTCATCTACTTCATTGTTGTCATTAGTATCAACCCATTCATAGTAACTAGGAGGATATATCGTGTCTGTAATGCTGAAGAAAAAGTCATTTGCTGAGTTGAAGTTAGTAATATTGTTTACAAACAAGTTAGATGTAAACCCGTTCGAAACCGTTAAATCTACTGCTGGTCCTAAGGATAAGTATGGATCAACGGGGGCGGATGAAGGAGTGACGTCTGAGTAGACGACATTATTGTTATTGCTGCCTTCCCATGGGAGGTATTCGACGTCAGGGTTGTAGTATGAGCTATTGTAGTGATGAGTTCTGGCTCGCCAGACACCACGCCAGTTGGTATAGCCTGCAGCATCCAGGTCAAGCGTTGTATTATTGAAGTCTAAAATTGCATTTTCAGTTGGAATAGTAAAAAAATCTGTTAAGCCACCGGCAAAACTTTGGCCAGGATTAAACCCAAAGGGTACACCTGCAAAGAAAATATCATCGGCATTATCACCATCAGGGTTGATGTAGAGATATTGGGTATTAAAATTGAAGTTCCCGAAAATCCCGGTTACTTGGTTGGTTATAAAATATGTTCCCTGGTCATCAGTCGCGAGAATCGTCCAGTCCATACTGCCGGAGTCATCATTCAGAATCATGACATTCGGTTCAGCACCGTTAGCGACCTCAAGCGCATTTGTGGCGATATCGAGATCGCCTGCAGCGGCAATATTTGTCATCGCGGAAAATACACCGGCAAACCCAGTGATGTAGCTACGTTTAATGAATGAGTTGGACGGTTTGAATATTTTCATAACAACGCTCCTGTGAGCATAAATACGGGTGACCTACAGGCCACCAACACCAAAAACGGATTGCAAAATTACAACGCTATTATCCGAACTACCGGTACCGCGAGCTGTGACGCGAAACAGACCAGTGGTGCCGCCACCTGTACCTTGCCCATAACCATCGCCCACGTTGGTATCGTCTGCCTCAGTTCCATAGGAATTGACATGCTGGATAACGTACTTGGGCGGCGTCGCGAGACCTTGGCTAGTGCCAATACTTGAGGCAGTCCTATAACCTCGCTCTGGAACGGTTCCGCTCCAGTCAACAAAGGTTTCGATATTCGCAAATGCTTCATTGTCGTCATAAAGGCCATCACTGCCATCCGTGTCAAAGGAACCCGTGGTGGCAACAGTACTCAGGAAATCTTCTGCATCAGCCAAAGCGGATTCTGCGGCCTCAAAGGCCACATGGCGATCACGTGCGTTACCCGCCATACGTTCTTCCAGGGCAGTATTACGCATACTGGTTACTCCTAGCATGGTCAGTAGTAATAAGATAATCATACTAACAATGAGCACAGCGCCCTTTTGATTGTTTATAGAATGTGTACACATGGTCATGGCCTACCTTCCGTAAATGTTATACCAGCACCTCGGTTTCTAATCTGAATGGTTTCTGAAAAAACATAGCGCTGTCGTCGGTCTGTCGGGTAGGATACGGTGCCTTGTGATGATACGGATGTGCCGACAATGCCGTAGCTGCGTGTATCATTTGTATCAGCCACCTCTTCGGGAGTATGTAACAACAGGCCAATTCGGACGCTTACGACATTGGCCCACTCGGCAGCAGGAATATTGTTGGCTGAGGTATATCTTATTGCCGCGCCATTTGGCGTAGCGGCAACACCATACACGATTTGCATGGTTTCGATGCCTTCAACCAATTCCTGTGCAGCACCAAATTGATTCGTGCCATTATTGTTGCCAAGTGATCGTCGATACAGGGAGTTGGTATCGGGAATATTTCGTCCTGAATCTTCATTCGAAAGGCTCGGACCAATGTAATAGATAATGGAGTCAAAGCTGACAACCTGTGAGCCTGTTCCGTAAGCATGATCATCGACATTGCAATCACCTGGGCCAGCATAGCCGAGGAATTTGCTGCAGTTTCCGGGTGTGCCAGTACCTGAATTATGGACAATCGTGACGTTTGCCTGGTTTGCATTGGTGACCTGGAAGATGGAGGCATTTTCATGATCACAAACGAGCAGGATATCGCCATCTTCAATAGAATGGCTTGCATTAAGTTTGAATTGTGCTGAAGGCGGGTTGTGTGAGACTACACTGTAGACATCACTACCACCTTTTAGCAAACGCAGGCCATCTGAACCGGCCAGGCGATTCGCAGGGGTACTGCCTACCACGGGAAATTCGGCAGGGAAGGTGCTAACGCTGCCCTCAAAACCTTGTATTGGGGTACCAAAAAAGTCGAATTTACCGTCATTGTCGTTGAGGACATTGGCAACCTGATCTATACCTGCACTATTTTTTGAAATTCTGCACGGAAGGAAGCCTGCTTGGCGAATATCCTGTGCCAGTACATCAAGGGCATAACGTGCAGTCTCCTGCATGCGCCCCAGACCATCGGCGACGCGGTAACTCTGTTTACTGCTGACAAAGAGTTGGATAACACCATTGAGAAGGATTGCACTGAGTGCGACGGCAATCATCAGTTCGACCAGTGTAAAGCCAGTTTGTTTAGCTTGTGTTCTCTTGAGCTGGTTTCTCATAGCACACTACTCACGGTAAATGTTTCCATGCGGTTGGGATTGTCTTCTTCCAGGGTACGGTCATCAACCCAGCTAATCGTGACCGTAACCATGGAACGACCGCCATTGGCGGTAATGGTGACAGCACCGTCACCATCTGCAAGTGGGCCTTCTATGCTCAGGTCCTGGCAGGTGTTTGTACTGTTCCATTTGCCGAGTGAACAGACCCACTGGGTCAGGTCAAAGTTGGCCATATCACCGGAGGTACATTCTGCCAGTGTACTTTGACAATCGGCTGTTCCAACAGGCCCTGTTCCCATTTCAAAGTTATAGCCACTCGTAGCGACAACAGCTGGGTTGGCTCTCATCCGGTCAATGATGTCATAGGCAAGAATATTTGCTTGCGTGCGCTGGTAGGCGCTGTAATTAAACTGAAGGCTTCGCGTTTGCAGGCTTGCTAGGCCAAGCAGACCAACAGCGAGGACTAAGACCGCGACAAGTAATTCGATCATCGAAAAGCCATGCTGGAATGATTTATTTTTGTAGACTAAGGACATGGGCTAATCTCCTGAACCGAGATACGGCCAGTGACCGCAATGCGTATTCTTCGGCCTTTTGTCAGGCTTGAATTGCACAGTGTCAATGACTCTTCCGCACCGAGTGTTGAAAAGCCTCTAGAGTCAAAGGTTACACTGCCATTACTGCCACTGGTAAAGGTTGATGTACCTTCCATTGCAGGTGTGCGTCGCAGCACCTCACCGGTTGCGGCAACGGAAAGTGTCCAACCGTTTCCCCAGTTAGTGCCGGAGTTTGAGGCAACAATGATATTCTGGCCACGCTTTATGGACTCACTGCGTGCAAGGTTAACTGTGGTACTGAATTCATTGGCTTGTGTCGTCAGGCGGTTTGTCTGGATCATGAAGTTAAAACTCGGTACGGCGGCGGCAATGAGTATCGATGCGACAGTAATCGTCATCACTAATTCAAGCAGTGTAAAGCCACGCATAGAATGTTGAGTATTTTTTGGCAAATTTATCATAGTTAATTTTTAGCACCTCTAGAAAGCCTTGTCGCGGTTTCACCGATAAGCCGCTGGAAATGCCCGATAGGTGGTCATATCTTACTAAAGTCCTCGGTAACCGGGGTGTGCACCGTTTCACAAAAGCCGCGACTGTCCGTTATAATATGTTTGTTATTCAATTATATATGCATATTCATTCGTCGTGATTCCCGAGGTTATTTTCCATGTCACAGTACCCTGATTGCCTGGTTATAGGTGGCGGCCTGATCGGTATGCTGACAGCCAGAGAACTGGCGTTATCAGGTGTACGGGTACGGCTTTTGGAACGTGGTGAGACGGGGCGCGAGTCATCGTGGGCAGGTGGCGGGATTCTCTCTCCGCTCTATCCCTGGCGCTATCCAGATTCAGTGTCGGCGCTGGCGCGGGCCAGTCAGACGATTTATCCCTCCCTGTTTGAGGACATAGAAGCTGAGACAGGTCTTTCGGTTGAGCACACCCAAAGCGGACTATTGATGCCGGATTGCAACGAAATTGAAAAGGCTAAGGCATGGGCAAAACGATTTTCTGTTAATATAGAAATTACTGAAGGTAATGAAGTAATTGATATTGCTGGAGAAATTTCTCGTGAGCTGAGTATAAACCAGGGGGTATGGTTGCCGGAGGTCGGACAAGTCAGGAACCCTCGCTTAGTGAGGGCATTACGTGCCAGCATCGAGCATATTGGTGTTGATGTCACGACATCATGTCAGGTTGATAAAGTTGATGTCAGTAGTGGTAAGGTCACCGGCGTTACCACAGCAGACGGTAGTTCAATCAAAGCTGAGTCTGTGGTCGTCACCAGTGGTGCATGGAGTTCAGGTTTAATGGCTCCATTGGGACTGGAAATTTCAGTCAAACCGGTTCTGGGTCAAATGCTACTATACAAGACTGAGCCAGGAACGGTTAAGCGAATCATCCTGAACAAGGACAGGTATGTCATTCCTCGCCAGGATGGAAGAGTATTGGTTGGGAGTACGATAGAAAATACAGGTTTTGACAAGCGTACGACTGAATCTGCGCGTTTAGAGCTCGAAGCAGAAGCCAGGAGACTTGTGCCTGTTTTATCTCGCTATCAAGTAGAAAAACACTGGTGTGGTTTACGTCCCGGCACGCCTGATGATGTGCCCTATATCGGTGCGTTTGACGATGTTGATGGACTCTATATCAATGCTGGGCACTATCGTAATGGTGTTGTGCTTGGTGCCGCTTCAGCAAGATTACTTTCACAAATTATCCTTGAGCAAGAACCACTTTTACCTGGTACTGCATACTCGCCCCGCAAATTATTGCAAACTGCATAGGGCATTGTGAAATACCATGGTTGGTAAGTATTTGTAATGCTTTCATAAAGTCGCATATACTTGATGCAGGAGGTTTTGTATGGAAATGGAAACAAAAGAAAATATCGTCAGGCACCTTGAGAGGCATGGGATTTATCCAACTGCTCAGCGTATTAAGATCGCTGAAATCATGTTGTCCCGTGATCAGCACTTGTCTGCCGATAAGGTAATAGAAGCCATCAACATGGGCGATGCAGCCGTATCAAAGGCGACGGTGTATAACACACTTGGCCTGTTTGCGAAGAAAGGTCTGCTTCGAGAGGTTATCGTTGATCCGTCCAAGGTCTTTTACGATTCCAATACCAGTGAGCACCATCACTTTTACAATGTTGATACCGGCGAGCTCAGTGACATCCATCAGGATCAGATGCTGGTTGGAGAACTGCCAGAGTTACCTGATTCAACTGAGATAGACGGTGTAGAAGTCATTATCCGCGTCCGCGAAGCACGTAACAGCTGAGTTCTTTCCCACCTGATTCAAGACTTCTCTATATTCATCTCTTCGCATTTTGTATAATGCGCGACCTTGCCGGAATAGCTCAGTCGGTAGAGCACTTCACTCGTAATGAAGGGGTCGGAGGTTCAATTCCTCTTTCCGGCACCATACACACAAATAATTAAAAGCCTGTCAGGAGACAGGCTTTTTTATTGGTAATTGTTGGGTTAGTTAAACCCGTATTCAAACGCAATGAATATGCGCTTTTCGAAAACCTGTGACTGGGTAAAGTCAAAATAATCATCAAGCAGGTTCTGGAAACTGGCAGACAGTTGACCCTTGCCATTCTGGTAAGTGAATTTCTTGGCGATACGGGCATTCAGGATGCTAAATGGGCCCGCAATATCACCGGCTTCAAAGTCATATTCGCTATACTGGTGAAAGGCCAGGCTGGTACGGATGTTTGGTTCAAGGTCATGTATAACTTGCAGTGTAGAGATAGATTTTGGCACTTCCTTACTGGTATCCACGAACACCTGGTGACCTTGAAAGTCACGGTTGATTTCTTTAAGTCTTTTGCCACGGGCGCTCAAGATCGTATGGCCGGCATGAAGACGTGTTACCGGTGAGAGTGAATAATCTAACTGCAGCTCGAAGCCTTTTAGTGTACTTGTACCTGTGTTCTCAAACCGTCGCACTGAATCGGAATTAAGCGGTGCATCGTCATCACCGAGCACGGGGTTCAGGGCGGCACTAACAGGATCGGTGAACATGTGGTTAAAGACATCAAAGATAATATTCTCAATCCGGTTATGGAACAGTTTTGCTTCCAGGTTTATGCCATAGCGTGGGAAATGCCCGATATAGGCAAGTTCAAGCGAAGTGAGTTTCTCAGGTTCAAGTTCATCATTACCCAGCAGAATTTGATCAATCTCAACATCGTTTCCCGACGCATCAATGACCTGGGCAACCCTGTCTGCACGCACTTCCAGGACTGAGGGCGTGCGCAAGGCACGTGATGCACTGGCGCGAACAGTATGGTTAGGTGAGAAATGGTAGTTTAATGCCAGCCGTGGGGAGATATCGGTGCCAGATACATCGTTATGCTCAAGCATTGCGCCGGCGTTAATTGTCCATTCATGTGAGGGTTTCCATTCACCATGCGCGAACAGTCGGTAAGTACTGTTTGTTATGAAATCGTGATTACTTTGTGTGTCAAAGAAACCAGCGGCACCGCTTTCTTCATAACGTGCACTCGCCCCCCAGACGATTTGTGCATGGTCACTAAGTTGCTTGCTATGTTGCAACTCGAGGTCATAGCGATGCAGCAGGCGTGAATCTTCAATTGTTGCTTTCTGGTTAGTTACGCCTAGTAAGGTAGCAAAACCCGGGAAAAAGAGGTTGTCGATAAAGTCAGTTTCATAGACATCATCGATACGCTGATAGTTATGATAAAACTGCAGACTGAATTTCTCATTATCGCCTACCTGGTGGTTCCAACGAACTGATTGGTAGTGTGTTCGGCCGTCGACGTTACGCTCAGGATTGACCTGTTGTTCAATGATATTGCCATCTTCATGCCGGGTGTCTTTGTAGCCGGCATGAAATTCAAAGTGGTTATCTGGATCGGGTTGGTAGTCAGCCCTGAAGTTAACGCTTTTTAGCTCTTTGCTGTCTGGAAAGTTTGCAGAATCAAAGCCACTGTCGGTTTGGTAATGGGTGGTAAACCGATAGTCCAGCCGATCATGGTGACCACCAAACCGTGCCAGGTACTTTTTTGTATTTCGGTCGCCATTGGTAATCTTTATATATGCACCGGGTGTATGTGAGGCATGGTGAGTAATGATGTTAACAATGGCTGTAAAAGAATTAGCCCCATAACTGGCGGCGTTGGGCCCGCGAATGACCTCGATTCGTTCAATATCTTCGATAGCTATCGGCAATTCAGCCCACTCAACATGGCCAAATATCGGGCTATAGACAGAACGACCATCGATTTGTACCTGCATACGCTGGGCGAATGCATTACCAAGCCCAAGGTAACTTGTACTTGAACGAAACCCTGTTGGGTGGATGACCTGGAACCCGGGGACTAAACGTAGAATATCGACGAGTTCTTGCGGGGCATAGGCCTCAATCATCTCCTGGTCAATGATGGTGACTGACACTGGACTGTCTTGAACAGACTGAGAGAGACGGGTTGCAGTATAGGAGACAGGGATATCACCTAAGATATCTTGTTCACTGGTAAGTTCGTCCGGTGAAATTGCAAAGGCCCGAAGCGGAAACAGCGATAGTGCCACAAAAATATAGGTATGAACGTAAAAATAAGACCTGAACATCTCAACCAGCCATTTCATAAAACAAATACTTTCCATACAGCATCAAAATGCCGTTTTTAGATTCCTTTCCAGATGAGTAATAAGTAGGGTTACTTCGCTGTATGAATCAGCGGAGCAGATTATATCGAACAGTCGCGGGTATACCAGATTCCCCAAATATGGTGGGTGATTGTGCTTTTTTAAGGTGTGCACTGAGCCAGTAGGGGCTAATTGACCCCGTATTCAAACGTTAAGAACAGGCGTTTTTCAAATACTTGCTCTGCTTCATAGTCGAAATAATCATCAAGCAGGTTTTGGAAACTGACAGCAACACGCGCCTGGCTATTGCCCAGGCGGAACGTCTTTGCGACGCGGGCGTTCAA
>Ga0316207_10001613_pt1 | contig 26712 bp, 25 predicted proteins | sample 6weekpyrite_MG_FD_204943 | JGI IMG/M metagenome (GOLD analysis project Ga0316207, IMG submission 204943) | Microbial mat bacterial communities from mineral coupon in-situ incubated in ocean water Damariscotta River, Maine, United States -... | ecosystem: Environmental > Aquatic > Marine >... | reverse complement strand
CCACGCCCGTCGACAGCATCGGCCATCAGGCTCGCCTCACCGCCCGAGCAGGAGGCCGAGGCGATCCGGTTTGACGCCAGCGGCCCGGCAACATGCAGGAGTTTCAGCGCCTCCAGCATCTCGGTCAAAGATCCCACCCGCGCCACGCCAAGCCGGGCCAGAAACGCGCGCGCGCCTGCGTCGCTGCCGGCAAGCGATGCGGTATGCGAGATCGTCGCCGCGCGGGCTTGCTCCGACCGGCCCGCCTTGATCGCCACAATGCGTTTGCCAAGACTCCGCGCGGTCGCCGCCAACGTCTCGAACGCGCGCAGATCGCCGATGCCCTCGATGTGCAGGCCAAGCGCCGTCACCCGAGGATCGTGCAGCATCGTCTGGCCGATCTCTGCCATCCCGGTCTGGGCCTGATTTCCCACCGTCACGATGAATGCGATCGGCAATCCGCGCGTCTGCATGGTCAGGTTGATGGCGATGTTGGAGCTTTGCGTCAGGATCGCGACACCGCGATCCACACGCCTGCCGCCATGCTGATCGGGCCATAAAAGTGCACCGTCGAGATAGTTGATGAACCCATAGCAATTGGGCCCGAGGATGGGCATTTCGCCCGCCGCATCCAACAATGCGGCTTGCATATCCGCGCCATCGGCCATTTCTTCGCGCGCCTCGGCAAAGCCGGATGCAAAGCACACCGCGCCGCCCGCGCCCATGGCGGCCAAGAGCCGCACGGCTTCGATCGTGACCTGCCGGTTTACCCCGATGAAACAGGCATCGGGGGCGGCGGGCAGATCCTCCAGCCTGGCAAAGGCGCGCATCCCGCCGACGCTGTCGCGCCTGGGGTGAACCGGCCAGATCGGCCCGTCAAACCCCATTTCGCGGCACCGTTTCACCACGTTTTCGCACCAGGCCCCGCCGCCGATCACCGCGACGCTTTGAGGCCGAAAGAGCCGCTCCATCTCAGGCACCCAGGGGCCGCAACAGCTCGCGGCTGATGATGTGACGCTGGATCTCGCTGGTGCCGTCCCAGATGCGTTCGACCCTTGCGTCGCGCCAGAACCGTTCGATCGGGAAATCATCCATCAACCCCATGCCGCCATAGATCTGCAAGGTGGCATCGGTGATGCGGGCCAGCATTTCGGTGGCATATAGCTTGGCCGAGGCGATCTCTCGGTTGGCCGGCAGCCCCTGATCCAACCGCCAGGCAGCGGCCAGCGTCAGAAAATCAGCCGCGTCGATTTCGGTAATCATGTCAGCCAGTTGAAAGCTCACGCCCTGGAATTTGCCGATCGGTTGGCCGAACTGCTCACGCTCTGCCGCATAGCTCAGCGCATAGTCAAACACCCGCCGCGCGCGCCCGACACTGTTGGTGGCCACGGTGATCCGGGTGGCATAGAGCCAGTCGTTCATCACCGCGAAACCGCCATCGACCTCGCCCAGGACCTGCGCATCGGGCAAGCGACAATCGTCAAATTCCAACACCATGTTTTTGTAGCCGCGATGGCTGACCGACCGGTACCCGTCGCGAATGGTGAAGCCCGGCGTGCCGCGATCGACCAGAAAGGTGGTGATGCGTTTTTTCGGGCCGCGCGGGGTCTGATCCTCGCCAGTGGCCACGAACACGATGATGAAATCGGCATGATCCGCGCCCGAGATGAAATGCTTGGTGCCGTTGAGCACCCAATCGCCGCCATCGCGCACCGCGCTGCATTTCATGCCGCGCACATCCGACCCGGCGCCGGGTTCGGTCATGGCCAGCGCATCCATGCGGTCGCCGCGCACCGCCGGCAGCAGATAGCGCTCGCGCTGATCGGCATCGCAGGCCATCAGGATGTTTTGCGGCCGGCCAAAGAAATGCGTCAGCGCCATCGAACCGCGGCCCAATTCGCGCTCGACCAGCGCGAAATCGACATGGGCCAGCCCGGCCCCGCCGACTTCTTGCGGGAAATTGCAGGCATAAAACCCCAGATCGATGGTTTTTTGCTTGATCCGGGCGGCAATTTCGGGCGGCACCTCGCCGCTGCGCTCAACCTCTGCTTCATGCGGATGGATCTCGTTTTCGACAAAGGATCGCACGGTCGAAACGATCATCTCCTGCTCATCGGTCAGTCCAAAATTCATCGCCGCGCTCCCTTTCGCCGATACCTCGAAAAATCCTGCCTGTGGTTGCGCCGGCGGGCCATGCAGATTTAGAGTATTTTCATGCAGAATTCGCACAAATCATCCTCCCCGGCCCGGAAAATCGGGGTTCTGCTTTTTGACGATTTCTCGAATCATTGCCTTGCCAACGCGGTCGAGCCATTGCGCGCCGCCAACACATTGTCGCGCGAAGGCCTCTATCAATGGCAGTTTCTGACAGTCGATGGGGGCCCTGTGACCTCGTCCAGCGGGCTGCCGGTGTTGCCCGAGGCGCGGGCCTCTGACCATCCCGGCGGTGACCTGCTGCTGGTGCTGCCAAGCTATGGGCATCTGCGCCATGTCACACCGGAAACCATGCGCGTGTTGCGTGCGGCGGCGCGGCGGTTTGACATGCTGGTGGGGCTCGATACCGGCAGTTGGCTGCTGGCGGCGGCGGGGCTTTTGGATGGTTACGCCGCCACCATCCACTGGGATGAGTTTGACGCCTTCGCCGAGAGTTTTCCGCAGGTATCGACCGATAGCGCCCGGTTCGTCATCGACCGTGATCGGGCCAGTTGCGGCGGCGCGATGACGGCCTTCGAGCTGTTGCAGGAGATGATCGGGCGGGCCCATGGCACCGCCCTGCAGCTCGAGATCGCATCGCTGTTCATGCAGGGTGGACCGGCGCGTCCGGAGGCGAGAGGGCGCAGCAATCTGGTCGATGCAGGCGTGGCTCTGATGCGGCAGAACCTGGAGGAGCCGCTGAGCATTCCCGCGCTGGCGCGCAGGCTTGGCTGCACCCAACGCACGCTGGAAAGCCGGTTTCAACAGCGCCTAAACGCCAGCCCGCGCAAGTTCTATCAACGGCTGCGATTGCAGGCCGCGCGGCGAATGGTGACCGGGACCGGCAGCAGCATCGCCGAGATCGCCCTGCGCTGCGGGTATGGCGATGCCAGCGCGATGACCCGGGCCTACCGGCTGGAATTCGGCCACGCCCCCACCGCCACGCGCACCGCGCATCAATTGGGGCGCGCGGTTCCGATTGCGGGGGCCAGCAATTCATCGTCAAAATAAGTGTGCTGCGCCCGACCTCGGTTCTTAGACGCATAAAGCGCGATATCGGCGTCATTGAGCATCTGATCGGGACTGGGCACCTCGTATCGCGACGCGAGGACCGAGCCTGCACTGGCCGAAATGCGACAAGATTGCCCGTCAAATGTGGTCGGTTCCTCCAGCCGCGCGATCAGGCGATTGGCGATGGATTGCAGCAATTCAGGGTCATCGCAATCACGAAACAGCAGCACAAATTCATCGCCACCGACACGCGCCACCACATCGCCTTTGCGAACTTCTTCGCGCAGAATGCCGGCGACATGGGTCAACACATGATCGCCCGCCGCATGGCCGAGCGTGTCATTGACCTCCTTGAAGAAATCGAGATCGAGATGCATGAGGCCAAAGCGCGCCATCGGCTCTTCGGTCAGGTCCTTCAAGGTCGCGTCCATCGCGCGGCGGTTTTGCAGCCCGGTCAACGCGTCGGTCAACGCCTGCGCTTCGGCGTTTTGACGGGCCGATTGCAGCCGCGCGGTCAGATTGCGGGATTCATGCGCGATGGCGGCGTTGGCCTCGCGCAGGTAAAGCAGGTCAATTGTCTGATCACAGGGTGAAAAATCATTCAACGTCAGGTCACAATCAGCAACAGCCCGGGCAAACGAAACGCCAAGCGACAGATTGATAAAGCCCCCCTGATCGCCCGGCATCGGCACCACCACACCGCGAAACGGCAGATCGGAGCGGCAGAAAAGTGCAAGCCTGAGACGCGTGCCCGCCAGCGCAAGGATCGCCTCCGCGCTTTGCGCGGCCTGCGGGCGCCGCAGATCAATGATATCGAACAGGGGCTGCCCGACCAGTTGCTCATCGCCCGCGATCTTGGCCAGCGTCGGGCCGACCCCGACCACCCGTTCGTCTGCGCCGAACCACAGATGCATCGGCATCAGAACATCAAGCGCGCCGCCCTCGAGGGCAAAGGTGGCAACCCCGGTCACATCGACACCGCGCCAAGCGAGAATTGCCGCCCCGACGCATGCGCCATATCCAGAAGCTCGATCTTGATCCGTTCGATGCCGCCGCCGCTGCCGTCAAATTCAAGGATCGCCAACGCACCATAATCATCCGCCAACGCCCGGAGCGCGCCCAAGAGCACCGCGCTTACCCCCGGCACCGGCCATGTCACCTCTAGCACAAAGGAATTGCGGTGCAGGTGACAGATATGCAGATCCGGCAGCTCAAGATCGGGCACCGCCAACCTGGCGCGCCCGGCCAGATCATCCAGCGATTGCAGAAAATCGTAGAACGTATCGCCGCCGAACCGCAGCAGGCGACGCAGTGGTTCAAGGTTGGGATGGGTCACCAGATAGGTACCGAGATCTTCCAGAAGCGACAGATTATCCCTGTGCAGCACCGCCGCCGCCGCGTCGATCGTGTCGCCGGTCAGGCGATCCTCGTAATACAGCATCGATTCAAAGCCGTCGAAAGGCAGCCCCGCCTGGCTTCGCACTTCATTCCAGATCGCCTTGCCGTAGGTATCGGTCAAAAACCCCTGCAAGGCGCGGTTCACCAAACCGTGCATCCTCAGGCTCCTGCAAATAATGTGCAGATCAGATAGCCCGCCAGGGGTTAAGAAACGGTTGCCCGCGGCTCAGAAATCTGTGGGCGCGCCGCCTTCGGATTTACGCCGGTCGACAAAGGCGCGCAATTCCTCGCGGATGGCGTCCTCCATCGGTGGGGCCTCGAACTCATTGATGATGTTCTTATAGATCTTGTTGGCCCGCTCGGCGGTCCATTCCCCACCGGCCAGCTCCCAGGCCTCGAAATTGCTCCAATCGCTGACAAATGGCGCATAGAACGCGTCCTGGTACCGCTCCTGGGTGTGCTGCACGCCAAAGAAATGCCCGCCCGGGCCGACCTCGCGGATCGCATCAAAGGCCAGATCCTCAGGCTCGGTCGACCACAGTTTCGGGTCGAAATAGCGTTGGATCATTTGCAGAACCTCGCAATCCATCACGAATTTTTCGGGGCTGGCAATCAGACCGCCCTCCAGCCACCCGGCCGCGTGATAGATCATATTGCCGCCCGCCTGCACGCCAGCCCAGAGCGAATTGGAGGTCTCCCACATCGCCTGCCCGTCGGGCACATTGGCCGCGCAGACGCCGCTGGCGCGCATCGGCAGCCCGTAATACCGTGCCATCTGGCCGGTCATCTGGGTGGCGCGCATATATTCGGGCGTTCCGAACGCCGGCGCGCCGGTTTTCATATCGACATTCGAGGTAAAGGTGCCGATGCCCACCGGGCATCCAGGCGAGATGAATTGCAGCAATGCAATCGCGGCCAGCCCCTCGGCCAGGCTGAGCGTCACCGCCCCCGACATGGTGACAGGGGCCATGGCACCGGCCAGCGTAAAGGGCGTGACAACAACCGCCTGGCGCGCCCGGGCCAGGATCATTGCGCCCTCCAGCATCGGGAAATCATGCTGCAGGGGCGAGACCGAGTTGATGTTGGTATACATCCGCGGCGTGGCCTCAAACTCCTCGCGGCTCAACCCGCCGGCGATGCGCACCATCTCCATCACATCCTCGACCCGCTCTCGGCCAAGCGAATACGCATGCGCGGCCTTGTCGGTCAGCGTCAGCTTTTCATAAAGGCAATCGAGATGGCGCACAGAGGCATGGATATCAATCGGTTCGGCCGGGTAGCCGCCGGCGAAATGGATGCAGTTGAAATACTGCGTCAGCTTGATGAATTCGCGGTAGGTCTCGAAATCGCCCGAGCGTTTGCCGCGATCCAGATCCCAGGCATTGGGCGGCGAGGAGACATTGCCAAACACCATATGATTGCCGCCGATGGTGATCTTTTTTTCGGGGTTGCGCGGCGTGACGGTGAACTGGCTTGGGGCCTTGCCCACCATCTCCATCACGAAATCCTCATCCATCCGCACATTGGTGCCCTCGATCCGGCAGCCTGCACGCGCCAGATAGTCGCGCGCCTCTTCGTTCAGAAACTCGATGCCGATATCCGACAGGATACGCATTGCGCCCTTGTGGATGGCCTGCACGCCTTCGGGGCGCAGCGGCTCGGTCGGGCGGTCGGGATTGACCGGGATGCGCCAGGGCATCTGGTCGATCGCGGCGGTTCCGGCCCGGTCGGCATTTCCCTTGCGCCCGCCGGCACGGCGACGGCGGGGGGCGGCGGCGGCATCTGCGCTCATCTGGTGATCTCCCGGTTGCGATTAGACGGCCACAATGGCCCTGCCGCGCCCGGCGGAGTTTTCAGATAGCGACCGATTGTGAACCCGTTTGCGTCGCTTTCGCCTTGGCATGTGCCGCTTGCAGCGTGCCGCCCGGGGCAAGCCCGGCGGGCAGTGCGCTGATATCGGGCAACACCAGATCGGCATCCGGTGCCAGCGTGTCATGCAAGGCCATACCGCTGAGCACACCAATGGCCAGCATCCCCGCCGCGCGCCCGGCATGCAGATCGTGCAGGCTGTCGCCGATCATCAGAACATCGCCCGGTGCCAGCGTGAAATGATCGGCAAAGGCCTGGCACATGCCGGGGCCGGGTTTTGCACCATGGCCACTGTCAAAACCCATAACCATATCAAAGCAATCCAATATGCCGGCCTCTGCCAGATGCGCCCGGGCGGCGTGTTCGGAATCGTTGGTGGCCACGCCAAGGCGCAGCCCCATCTCGCGCAACTCGGTCAAAAGCGGGCGCAGGGCAATGACCGCAACCATCGGGGCCTGCGCCGCGGCGCGCCCGATCCGGGCCCTCAGCGACGGTTCATCGGTACCTGCCAGCATCGGCAAAAGCGCCGCAGCCACATCGCGATCGGTGCCCGCGATCAGGCAGCTATCGGGCGCAAAGCGCCCGGTGGCCATGTCATACCCAATGCGCGCGCCCATCCGGGTGGCAAGATCCTTATCGCCTTCGGCCAGATCCAGCAAAAGACCCTGGGCAAAGCCCGACCAGCTCCGCTCGAAATCAAACAGCGTGCCATCCTTGTCGAACAGTAATCCGGTGATCATCGCGCGTGCTCCCGATGCGATTGGTTCCTGGCGCGACAGTGTCACGGCGGGCCCGTGCTGTCACCTGCCGCCCTTGACCCGCCAGATCAAATATTGTCAATGTCAACCATGGACGGCGCGCATATCAAATACAGCCTGCATGACAGCATCGGCTTTCACACCACCCTGGCCGCCCGGCTGGTTGAACGTCGGGTCGAGGATGGGCTGAAACGCTTTGGCCTGACCCGGATTGGATGGTGCATCCTGTTGGCGGTGGCCGAGGAAGGGGTAAAGAACCCCTCCGATATCGCGGCATTCGTGGGCATTGACCGCACCGCCACGTCGCGCGCGTTGAGGGCGCTTGAAGCCAAAGGCCTGATCCGCCGCGCCATCGGCCAGACAGACCGACGCATGACCGAAGTGTCGATGACCGATGAGGGCCTTGCCCGGATGATGCAGGCCCGGCCCGTCTGCGTCGAAAACATGGCCCATTTCAACGCCAAGCTCAGCCAGGCCGAGCAAGACGATCTTAAGGATCTTCTGAAAAAACTTTATTCAGGCGAACGCGAGGCGATCGGCGAATAATCGCCGGATGGCTTAGGTCCAATGTGTCATGGCCCCGCCCGGCAGCGATTGGCGGGCATCGAAGAGCGCCTCATAGGGCAACGCCAGATGATCGCAACAGGCCACGACCCAGGCATCGTCCATCATCAGAAAATCCAGCACCGACAGCTGCATAGAGGGCTCGGATGCCTGCGTTCTCAGATCCACAATCTCGGCCCCGGTACTGCCCAGAAAGACCGGCAGCAGCTCCTCGTTGCCGACCAGCCAGGCCATGGCCTTCAAGGCAATTTCGCCCGCGCGATCCACATTCATGCGATGTCCCAATCCAGCTGGTTAAAGGCTTTGTTAACCTTTCCGTATCATGGATGAACAAAGCCCAGAGTTAAACCAGCGGCGGAGCATTCGATGACAGGGCGCATTCTAGTTGTGGACGATGTCGCCACCAATCGCATCGTCATGAAAGTAAAGCTGGCGGCGGCATGCTATAGCGTGTTGCAGGCCGATTGCGGGGCTGCGGCGCTCAGAATCGCGAAAGCCGAGCAGCCCGACCTGATCCTGCTGGATGTTCTGATGCCCGATATGAGCGGTGTCGCGGTCTGCGAGGAACTGAAGGCCGACCCCACCACCGCCGATATCCCGGTCATCCTGATCACCGCGCTCGCCGATCAGGACAGCAAGATGCAAGGCCTGCAACGCGGGGCCGATGATTACCTGACCAAACCGGTCGATGAGGTGACGCTTTTGGCCCGTGTCCGCTCGCTGTTGCGCGCCAATGAGACCCAGCGCGAGCTGCGCCTGCGCGAGGAAAGCTGCGCGGCCTATGGGTTTGCCGAACCGGTGGCGGGGTTCGTAACGGCCGGCAAGGTGGCGCTGGTCGCGCCCGACGCGGCCCGGGGGGTGGCGTGGAAACACGCGCTGGATGCGCAGGGCACACTCGGCCTGAAAATCCTGCCGCGCGAACAGGCACTGTCGGGGCACGGCACCGAGGCCACCCCCGATGTCTATGTGATATCGGCCGATCTGGGGGCCTATAATGAGGGCTTGCGCCTCTTGTCCGATCTGCGGTCGCGGCCTGCGTCGCGCCATTCGGCGGCGGTGATGATCCTGCCCAAGGATGATGCCGAACGCGGCGCGGTGGCGCTTGATCTGGGGGCCGGTGACATCCTCTATGAGCCGTTCGACCCGGCCGAGCTGGCGGTCAGGATCAAGACCCAGCTCAGGCGCAAACGCGAATCCGACCGGCTGCGCGCCACGGTCGAGGCCGGGCTGGAGCTGGCGGTCACCGACAGCCTGACGGGGCTGCACAACCGGCGCTACGCGCTTGGGCAACTGGCGCGCCTGCTGGCCAATCCGGGGCGTGGCCTTGCGGTAATGATGCTGGATCTCGACCATTTCAAGGCGGTGAATGACCGCTTTGGCCATACCGCCGGTGACCGCGTTCTGGCCACGGTCGCCAAACGCCTGCGCCATGAATTGCGCGGCCGTGATCTGGTGGCCCGGCTTGGTGGTGAAGAGTTTTTGGTCGCGCTGCCCGACACCAACCCCGAACATGCGCTGCAATGCGCCGAACGTCTGCGCCACGCCGTGGGCGGGCAGGCCATCACAATTCCCGGTCTGGACCTGCCGGTGAATGTCACGATGAGCGTTGGCATCGCACTTGGCCAGGCCGATGGCGACAGCGCCGAATCCCTGATCGAACGGGCCGACCGGGCGCTTTATGGATCAAAATCGGATGGCCGTAATCTGGTCACTGTCTCTGCCTCGGCGGCCTGAGGGAGCTCAGGCGCGCAATAGGGTCCGCGCGCCGCGATAGCGCGCCCAATCAGCGGTGCCCGCGCCGGTTCAGCATCCGCAGCAGGTTATCGGCAAAGGCATCGCGGGCCGCGGGCGACATGGTGGCCAGACGGTCCAGCAAGGCCCCGTTGCCCCGGTCCTGCAGCTCCAGCACAACGCCGCGTTGCCCCATCAGCGCCGCCTCGGCGGCGGCGCGGTCAAACGGATCGCCACGCACCGATTGCGCAAAGCCGCGCGCCGCCTCGACGAACTCGCGCCGCTGGCCCCGCATCATCTCGCGGTCGGCCCCGGCCGATTGCACCACTGCGGCGCGGTCATCACGCTCCAGCGCGAACCCCAACGGGGCCAGCCCTAGGACGCGCAGCGTTTCGGCCCGGTCACGCAGCCCGCCTTCGGGGCGGTCGCCCAGAAACGCGCCGCCAATCGCGCCAAAAACCAGAAGGTTCAGCGCCAGGCTGAGGCCCAGGGCGATTTTCACCCCGCGCGGCGTGCGTCTTTTGACGGGCTGTTCAACAGGCGTGCTCATGGCTCAGCCATCCTCCAATTCCAGCAGATCACCCCAGGACGAGGCCAGGATATCACCCTCGATCAGGCCCCGATCGCTGAGCTGTCCGGACAACAGTGCATCGATGCTGTCGGGCGCATAGACACCGATCATCAGACCCGCCACCGTCGCCGCCACCAGCCCGCCGGCCCCGCGCCAACCGCCGATGCTGTTCAACCAACCACCAAAGAGGCCACGCCCCGGCAGAGCCTCCGGCACCATCAACGCGGCCTGCACCGTCGTGGCATCGGCCAACACGCGGGCCATCAGGGCATCCGAAGGAACCGCTTCATCACGGGCGGTAGCAAACAGATCGCTCAGATCGTCATGGTCGTTAGTCATAGCCCAGGGCCTCCTTCTGGCCTGCCAGCGCCTTCGCCAGCGCGCGTTTGCCGCGTGCCGTCAGGCTTTCCACCGCCTCGACGCTGATGTCCAGCACTTCGGCGATATCGGGGTTCGACACCCCTTCGATATGGCGCAGCACCACGGCCTGGCGCTGTCGTTCGGGCAAGGCGGCCAGGGCGCTGTCCAGCGCAGCCATCCGGTCTGCCCGGATCAATCTGTCATCTGCACCCGGCACATCATCGGCGGGCTCGTCGGTTTCGTCCAGCCCCACCGCGCGGCCCGCCCGGCGCAGCCGGTCGACGGCAAGGTTCGCGGTGACACGGTAAAGCCAGGTCGACACCTTGGCCCCGCCGGCCTGCCAGTCCGCTGCCGCACGCCAGAGGCGCATCATCGCTTCTTGCGCCACATCTTCGGCCTCTGTCCGATCTCCCAACACGCGCGCCGCGTGGTTCAACACACGCGGCAACAGGCGGGCCGTCAGGATCCGGGCCGCCCCCGGATCGCCACGGGCGAAAAGCACCATGAGGGCATCATCCCGCAATTCGTCCAGTTCGGCATCCAAGGGCTCCATTCTCCTGTCATAGCCCGCCTGCGACCGGTGGCAAAGGGCAACAGCCGGGGAGACCGCCGCCCTTTGCCTTCGGGGACCTCAGTTACGCCACATCCGCGACCAGCCACCATGCGGGCCGCCACGTTCGCCATTTTGACCACCGCCACCGCGGCCCATCATGGCCGTCTCGACGCTATCGAACTCGGCTTCGGTCACCACGCCGTCACCATCGGCATCGACGCGGTCGAACATACGCTCAGGGTCGGCGCGACGCGGGCCCATATCATCCATCTCATTGGCGCTCAGCATGCCATCCTCGTTATCGTCGAACCGCTCCATCTGGCGGTCGATCATGGTGGCCATGCGTTCGGCGGCACCGGCCAGCATCTCGTCGCGGCTGAGATTGCCGTCACCATCGGTATCGGCCTCGGCAAAGCGGGCCTGGCCGGCGGATTGCATTTCCTCCAACGTCAGGCTGCCATCGCCATTGATATCGAGATCGGAAAACGCGGGCCGCTGCATCGGGCCATCACCGGCACCCATGGCGATTGCGGGCAGGCTGACGGCCACGCCGACAGGGATCAAAAGGCTCAGCATCAGGGCAGATTTCATCGACATGTCAGATACTCCATTTCTTGACTGTATGAAGGTTCCACGCAGCAGCCCGGACATTCCGTCGCAAAATCGGGAATTTTTTTCGCGAGGGGCTGCGCCGCCCCCGATCGGGGTGATAAGAAGCGCTGATTTCAAACCGCACAGGCCCGCTCTCATGGACAGCACCGTCAATATTTCGCCGGAACGGCCGCTCTGGCCTGCGGTGCGGCTTGGCTGGCGCGGGCGCTGCCCGAGTTGTGGCCAGGGCCGCCTGATGAAAGGCTATCTCAAGCTGCGCGACACATGCCCGGCCTGCGCCGAGGATCTGAGCCATGCCCGCGCCGATGATGGCCCGGCCTATGTGACGATCCTGATCGTGGGCAAGGTGATGATCGGGCTGATGCTGCATGTGTTCATCGTCTACCGGCCCGAACCACTTGTTTTGGCACTGGGCTTCACGCTCGGCTCGGTTATTCTGGCGCTGTTTCTGCTGCCCCGTCTGAAGGGCGCGTTTGTGGGGATCCAATGGGCCAAGAGGATGCACGGATTTTAGACAAGAGCGCCATTCGCGACGCCGCCACCATCATCATGCTGCGCGATGCGGGCACCCGCCCGCGCGTGTTGATGGGGCAACGCGGCAAGGCGGCGGCCTTCATGCCGTCGAAATTTGTCTTTCCGGGCGGCGCGGTCGATGCGGTCGATGCCGAGATCCCGCTGGCTCAGGATCCGCCCGCCGACTGTGCCACCCGTCTGGCCAAGGGCGCGACCCGGCCCGCGGGTGCGCTGCTGGCCGCTGCCACGCGCGAATTGTGGGAAGAAACCGGCCTTCTTCTGGGCCGCATTGATCCCCGCGCGGGTCAGATCACGGCCCCCAGAGGGTGGCGCGGTTATCTGGCGACCGGGCATTTGCCCGATGGCGCGGCGCTGCAATTCGTGTTTCGCGCCATCACGCCGCCGGGCCGGCCGCGCCGGTTCGATGCGCGGTTTTTCATGGCCGATGCCGATGCGCTGGCCAATGATCCCGATGATTTCAGCGGGGCCGAGGATGAGCTGAGCCATCTGCAATGGGTGCCGTTGGATGAGGTGCGCGGCTTTGACATGCCGTTCATCACCGAGGTCGTTCTGGCCGAGATCGGGGCCATCCTGACCGGTTCCAACCAGCCCGGCGTGCCGTTTTTCAACAATCTCGATGAGATCAGCCGGTTTGAACGGCTTTAGTATCGCAGGAAAAGCGCCTCGCCCACCGCGACCCAGACCGGCAGCGCAACAAAGGATACCAGCGTCTGCACCGTGATCATCGCGGCCATCAAGGGCGCGTCCCCGCCCAACTGGCGCGCCAGCGTGTAGGCCGCGACGCCGGACGGCAGCGCACCGTATATCAGCGCGATCTGCGCCTGCATCGGATCAAGCCCGATCACCAACGCCAGCCCCGCCACCACGGCAGGAAAGATCACCAGCTTGCCGAGGCCCGAGGCCAGTATCGGCAGCGCATCGGCCGACAGCCCGCGCAGTTTCAGATTGGCACCAACGCATAGCAGCATGATCGGCAGCGCCGCCGCGCCCAGGATGGCGAGGGTGTCATGCAGCACGGGCACTTCGCCAAAATCCATCAGGTTGGCCGCGATCCCGGCCAATATCGACAGAATGAGCGGGTTCATCGCCAGACCCTTGGCCGCAATCAGAACCGGCCGCTTGCCCGGCTGCGGCAGCATCACGGCAAAAAGGCTGACGACAGCAAGGTTCACCACCGGCACCAGCAGCGCCGCCGCCAGCACCGCAATCTGCAAACCGGAAGCCCCGTAAAGCGCCTCGGCTACGGCCAGAGCGATAAAGGTATTGAACCGCCCCGAGCCCTGCATGACGGATGTCGCGACCGCGCCTTCCCGGCGCAGCGCACGCCCGGCCAGCACGCCAAAGCCAAGCGCCACAAAGAACCCGGCATAAAGCGTGCCGGCCAGCGGGATCAGGGTCGCCCCCGACAGATCAGCCGTAGAAATGCGCACGAAAAAAAGCGCCGGCATCAGCAGGAAATAGACCAGCCGGTCATTGAGGTTCCAGAACTCGGTCGACGGGATACCGCCCCGGCGCAGCACATAGCCCAGGCAAATCAGCACGAAAACCGGCGCGATCGACAGCAGGATATTCATATCAAGGCCCCCCAGACGATGATCAGCAGGCTGGCGACAATCAACGCGATGCCGCCGATTTCCTTGGGCGATGATGTCTCTTTCAGCCAGAGCGCCGAAAAGAGAAAGGTAAAGACCAGTTCGATCTGGCCCAGCGCCTTTACATAGGCCGCGGTTTGCAGCGTGAAGGCGATGAACCAGCCAAGCGAGCCCAACATCGAGGTGAGCCCAACCAGCGATGACACCCGCCACGAGGCGATGACGCGGCCAATCTCGGCGCGTTCACGAAAAAACAGCCACAGCCCCAGAACCAGCGTCTGTATCGCCGTCGCCGCCGAAAGCGTGAAGCTGGCGCGCAACATCACATCGCCCGCCTCCAGCGACAAGGACGCCCCGCGATAGCCCACCGCCGAGATACCGAACAACACCCCCGAGGCCAACCCATAGCCCGAGGCCGGGTTGAAGACCCGCGCCTGCCACGACAGCGGCGTGGCGGTTTTCGGCGGGTCCGACAGCAGGATAACGCCGAAAAATCCGACGCCGATGGCGATCAGAACCGGGGTGGAGACCGCCTCGCCCAGGATCAGCAGCCCCATCAGCGCCGTGAGGATCACTTCGGTCTTTTTCAGGGTGATCCCGACGGCGAAATTGCGATGCGCAAAGAGCGCCACGACACACATCGTGGCCAGCATCTGCGCCATGCCGCCGGTGATGATGAAGCTCCAGAATCGCGCGTTCGTGCCCGGATAGGCCTGTGCGCTGGCGGTGGCATAGACCCAGACCAGAAGTGCCACCAGGGGTGCGGAATAGAGAAACCGGGCCCATGTCGCCCCGCCGGTCGACAAGGTGGTGACCTTGAGATGGCGTTGCAGCAGGAACCGCAGGTTCTGCATAAAGGCGGCTGCGATAGTTACGGGTATCCAGATGGGCATGGCGCTACATTGCGCCGATGACCCCCGCCGTCAATCCTGTGGCCAGAGCGGATGCGGCACCGGATCCTTGGCGCGCCAGAAAAACGCCCGGAAAACCTCGGCGTAATTGCGGAACCGGTAGCCATCGTTGCGGCTGAGGTATTTTTCGCGATTGGCGAAATAGAGGCCCGGCAATCTGTACCAGGGCAGGCGCGGATGCATGTGATGCACGACATGGAAATTGTTATTCAGGAACAGAAAGGCCAGGAGCCCGCGATCCTCGATCACCACGGTGCGCCCGCGCACTTTTTCATGCGCCTGATGCTCCAGAAAGGTGCGGATCTTCAAAACTCCAAGCCCCAGATAGGCCGCAATGAGATAAAGCCAGAGTGGCATGGGCGAGATGGAGACCAGCCACAGGATCGCCACGACACTCACCAGATGCCCGGCCCAGGCGCGCAGCACCAACCGGTCACCGCCCCGGATCGCGCGCAGGTCACTGGCCATGAATACCACCTGGCTGATGGCGGGCCCAAGCAGGATGCGCCCAAGCAGCGTGTTATTGGCCCTGAGCAGCACCCGCAACGGCGCGCTCAGCCCCTGCCACACCGCCGGATCCAGATAATTGGTTTCGGGGTCGTCATAGGGATCGGTCAGATTGCTGTCGAGGTGATGCTTCAGATGGGTATCGCGGAACCGCTCATAGGGAATGCAGAGGTTCAGCGCCGGGTAAACCAGCGCGCCGCCCGCCGCTGTGTGGCCGGGGAACGGGTGGCCGTGAAGAACCTCGTGCTGCAACGAGGAATTCAGGACAATACCGACTAGCACCGCCAGAAAGGCCAGCGGCATCCACAATACCGGCAGCCAGAACAGGCCAACCGCCCAGAGCGCATAAGCCAGCACAATTAACGCAAGGGTCGGCCATTCGACACGCATCGGCGTCCGTTCCTTCAGACAAATTTGCAGGAGCGCAGAGACCGTTTCGGCCCTGCCCGGTTTCCATAGCAATGCAGGCATCGGCGTGGCAGTCCGTAAAAACTCTACAATTCCTCAACAATGGTGATATAATTAAACAATGCACAGTAATATCAGCAAACTCGATCGCGCCGCCCTGTTCCGCGCTCGCCTGTCTGCGGCGATGCTGCAATCGGGCCTTAGCCGCGCGGCGCTGTCGCGGGCCACCGGGGTCGATCGCTCGACCATCACGCAGCTTCTGACCGCGGGCGATGGCCGCATGCCCGGTGGCCATCTGGTTGCGGGATGCGCGCAGGCGCTGGAGGTCTCTTCCGACTGGCTCCTTGGTCTCTCGGATCGTTCGGAAAAGGCCGGCAGCCTGCTGGCCACCACCCTCACCGAGGCCGAGCGCGCCAGTTCCGCCGATGACAAGATCTTTGCCTGGCACCGTGAGGCGGCGGGCCACAAGATCCGCCATGTGCCCGCGACCCTGCCCGATATGCTGAAAACTCATGCCGTGATGGAATGGGAATACGCGCCCACCATGAACCGTTCGCCCGGCCAGGCGATCGCTGCGGCCAGCGCGCGCTATGACTGGATGCGCGGCACCCAATGCGATTACGAGATCGCGATGCCGCTCCACCGGTTGGAAAACTTTGCCACCGGACAGGGCTATTTCGCGGGGCTGGGGGCAGAGGCGCGGCGCGAACAGATCGATTGGCTGGCGCAGGTCTATGATCAGCTTTATCCCACCCTGCGCCTCTTTCTTTATGACGCGCGGCGGGTCTATTCGGCACCGATCACCATCTTTGGCCCCAAGCTCGCGGCGATCTATCTGGGGCGCTACTATGTTGCCTTTCGCGATCGCGACCGGGTTCAGGCCGTGACGCGAAATTTCGATTGGCTGGTGCGCGAATCCTCAAGCTCGGCCCGTGCGGTTCCGGGCATCCTGACCGGCCTGCGACAGCGCATCGCATAAGCCCTCGCGCGTGCCAGAGACCGCACCCAGCCGGGTACCGCGTTTTCCGATTACACCGGGTGAATTACATATTGACCCCGCCCGGGCAGCCCGCTATCTGGTCGCTCGTTGGGCGACAGGCCGCAAGGTGTGGCAGGGGACTGTAACTCCCTCGCGGAGACGCACGCCTGGTTCGATTCCAGGGTCGCCCACCACTTTCCCACATTGTTGATGCATATCGGTATTACACTTGTGTCGTCAGACACATCAATGCCTTGCGGCCCTGATCTTATACGATTGCAGATGATGAGCTCAGCGCGCGCGCGGTGCCAGCAGGCGCAGGATTTGCGAACAATTCTCGACCTGACCATTGCAGCAATCCGCAAGCATAAAGCCAACCAGATCATTCATAACGTCCAGATCTGCGGAATAATGAATTTCGCGCTGGTGCCGTTTGGCCTTGACCAACCCCGCCCGCCGCAGCACCGCCATGTGACCAGACAGCGTTGACGGAACGATATCCAACCGGCGGGATATTTCACCGACCTGCAGACCACCCGGGCCTTGCTGGACAAGCAAACGATAGATCGTCATCCGAGATGATTGAGCGAGTGCACCAAAGGCTTCGATGGCTGTGTCCTGTTGCATAATTCGTTAATGCCCGAAATATCGAATGTTGACAAGAGCCGCATGGATGGCTACGCAAGTCAATAATTCGGCATTTCCCGAAATATAGAATTACCTGAACGAGAAAGAGGAACATCCAATGGGCTTTCTAAGCAGCAATCTTGCAGCATTCACCGCGTCCCTTGGGCAGGTCGACAGCGTTCTGGAACAGCAGCGCCCCTTCGACAAGAAAACCGACGAATTGCTGCGGTTCGCCCTGTCGATCAAGGCCCGATCGGCCCCGTGCGTCCGCAAACATTTCAAAGGCGCGACGGCCGCCGGTGCCACTGACGCAGAAATCGCCTATGTTTTTGCCCTGACGATGCGCGAAGCCGCCGGTGCCGATGATTGTTGGACGCATGGCGTCATCAGCGATCTGCAGACCGACGATACCGGTGCCTGCGGCGGGGGCTGCAGCTAAGCACGGGCATGTGAAGGATGGCGGGAACGATGATCACATCCGAGGTGGATTTCGACGCTGACGGCAAGCAGACCGGGTATCTGCGCCTGCCGCATTCGGTCCATCGCAGCGCCTATGGCTGGATCCCGATCCCGGTCATCGTGATCAAGAACGGCCAGGGCCCAACGGTGCTGTTGATCGCGGGCAACCATGGCGATGAATACGAAGGGCAGATTGCGCTGACCAAGCTCGGCCATGATCTGTTGCCCGAGCACATTCGCGGCCGCATCATCATTTTGACGATGGCCAATTATCCTGCCGCGCGGGCCGGGTTGCGCACATCTCCGATCGACGACGGCAATCTTAACCGGTCGTTTCCGGGTGACCCGGTGGGCACTCCGACGCAAGCGATTGCACATTACATCGAAGAAACTCTGCTGCCGATCTGCGACTACGCTGTTGATCTGCATTCTGGAGGCTCATCGCTGTTCTACCCGCCGACGTTGCTGCGCGGTATCGGGCACTGCCAAGAGGACGGGGCTAAGCTGCGCGCCCTGCAACACGCGTTCGATCTGCCCTTTGCCTGGATCTTTACCGCTGGCGGCGGGCCAAACTCGACGGCCCGGACCCTGATGGGCGCGGCCAATCGCAAGGGCGTGGTCTGTGTCATGGCCGAACTTGGCGGCGGCGGTTCGGTGTCGCGCGACATCCTTGCTTTGACCGAGCGCGGCCTGCGCCGGGTGCTCGGCAGTCTCGACATGCTGCCAGGGTTTCGCCCCGACACAGCCCGTGGCACCCGGGAGCTGAACGTGCTCGGGTCGGTCTACGCCTATGACATGGGGCTATTCGAGCCTCTGAAAGATATCGCCGACGATGTGGAGGCCGGCGAAATCGTGGGTCGAATTCACAGCCCCGATGCACCATGGAACAGCGCGACCGACGTGACATCGCCCTTCGCGGGGGTGGTGCTGTGCAAGCGAGTACCCGGTCAGACCGACCGCGGCGACGCGCTCTATCAAATTGCCAAAGACGCATCATGACCGGCACCGAGATTTCGATGGATGGCATCCTGGATGCGGCGCAAGCCCTGTTGGGGGTGGTGACCCGGACGCCATTGCTGGAAAGCTACGAGGCAAATGAGAGGCTCGGCGGCCGCCTGTTGATCAAAGCCGAGGCGTTGCAGCGCACCGGCGCGTTCAAGATCAGAGGGGCCTATAATCGGATCCGCCATCTGAGCGCCGCTGAAAGACATCTCGGGGTTGTCACCTATTCGTCCGGAAACCACGCGCTAGGGGTCGCTTGCGCGGCCAAGCTGTTGGGGACATCCGCCCTGATCGTAATGCCCGATGACGCACCACAGGCAAAAAGGGCCGCCGCCGAACGGTTGGGGGCAACGATCGTCCTGTTCAACCGCGACACCGAAAACAGCGATGCGATCGTCACCCGCCTCTGCGCGGAAACCGGGCGCATCAACGTCCCGCCCAGTGGCGATGCGCTGGTCCATGCCGGGGCAGGCACCGCGGCTATCGAACTCCTTGTGCAGGCGCAGGCGGCCGGTGCCCGGATCGATACCGCACTTATCCCCTGCGGCGGTGGTGGTCTGGCAGCGGCGACTGCCTTCGTGATGCGAGCCCGGTCGCCCGCGACACAGGTCTACGCCGCCGAGCCCACGCTCTTTGACGACACCAGACGCTCGCTCCTGGCTGGCAAGCGGGTGCACAACCCAAAAGGCCAGCGCACGATCTGCGATGCCATCATGACACCGACGCCAAATGAGACGACCTTTGCCCTCAACCGCCGCCTGTTGGCGGGCGGTGTCGTGGCAACCGACGACGAGGTCCGCGACGCCATGCGGTTTGCCTATCAGATGTTCAAAATCATCGTCGAGCCGGGCGCGGCCGTCGGCCTCGCGGCGCTGCTGTCTGGGCGCGTCGACATCAAGGACAAGACCGTCGCGACCATCGTAACCGGCGGCAATATCGATCAGGCGCGGTTTTGCGCGCTGCTGTCTTCCACTCCAACAAACGGGGCATAAACCTATGATACGCAGGCTGATCGCAGAATGGCTGGGGACCTTCTCCCTGCTCGCTACGGTTGTCGGATCTGGCATCATGGCCGAACGGCTGGCGGATGGGAACATCGCCATTGCCCTGCTGGGAAACACCATCCCGACCGGTGCCATTCTGGTCGTTCTGATCCTTGTCTTCGGCCCGATCTCGGGGGCGCATTTCAACCCCGCGGTGACACTGTCCTTTGCATGGCGGGGCGATATCAAGCCGATGGACTCGACGCTTTACGTGGCGGCCCAGGTTATCGGCGGCATCAGCGGCGTCCTGGTCGCCCATATCATGTTTGACAACCCGCTATTCGACCCCTCGACGACGGCACGAACCGGGCTCGGGCAGTGGGTCGGCGAATTCGTCGCCACCTTCGGATTGGTTGGGACGATTTTCGGGTGTCTCAGATCGCGCCCCGAGGCCGTGCCCTATGCCGTCGGGCTATATATCACCGCCGCCTATTGGTTCACCTCGTCGACCTCCTTCGCCAACCCTGCGGTCACCGTCGCGCGCGCGTTTTCGGATACCTTCGCCGGCATCAGCCCGTCGAATGTGGCCGCGTTCGTCGCCGTGCAGCTGGTCGCGGCAACGCTTGCCTCATTCTTCTTTCGCTGGTTTCTGGACGAGGCCAAGACCAACCCGTGACGCCGCAGAAAGGCCCATGTCATGACCGATGTCAGCTCTGCCTTCGACTTCGATGAAGAGATCGACCGCCGCGCCGTTCCGTCCCTCAAAACGCATCGGATGGTTTTGGGCGACGGCGGCCACGATCTGTTCGCGGCCGGCGTTGCGGATATGGATTTTCGGGCCGCGCCAGCGGTGCGTGAGGCAATGCGCGACCGGCTCGAGCACGGCATTTTCGGGTATGAAGCCATGCCCGACGGCCTGATGCCGGCCTTGACCGGGTGGCTGCAGACCCGTCACGGCTGGCCGGTCGACGCCCGCCATATCCTGCGCGCGCCAAACGTTCTGAACATCCTGGCGATCGCTGCATCGCTCTTTACCAAACACAATGACGGCATCATCGTGCAACCGCCCGTGTTCTTCGATTTCTACGATATCGTGCGCGAAAACGGCCGCCACCTGGCACCCAACCCGCTGATCCTTGAGGGCGGGCGCTACCGGATGGATTTTGACGGCCTGGAGGAACTGGCGGCCAACCCGCAAAACACGATGCTCTATCTGTGCAACCCGCATAACCCTGTTGGCCGGGTCTGGAGCCGCGACGAGCTCAGGACAGTAGCAGAGATTTGCGCGCGCCATGACGTCATGGTTGTCTCTGACGAAATCCATGGTGACATCACGTTCCCGGGCCATGAGTACACGCCCTTCGCCTCGCTTGGGCCCGAGGTCGCCGCCAAGACCATCACCTGTCTTTCGCCGGCCAAGAGCTTCAACATCGCCTCATGTTGTTCGGCCTTTACCGTGATCCCCGACGACGCAAAGCGGCGCGCGTTCCAGGCCGAGAACAGCCGCCTGACCGTCAACAAGAACAACGCATTCGCAAGCGTCGCGATGGAGGCCGCCTACCGGGATGGCGGCCCATGGCTTGATGCGGTGCTGGATTATCTTGCCGGCAACCTGTCGCAGGTGCGATCCCGGCTGAATGAAATGCCGGGCGTTTCACTCATCGAGCCGGACGGCACCTTCCTTCTCTGGCTCGATTTTCGCGCGCTCGGGCTCGATGCCGAGGCATTGACGCAGTTTCTGAGGACCGAAGCGGGCTGGTCGCTCACCCGCGGCCCGGCATTCGGTGACGAGGGCACTGGCTTTGCCCGGCTGAACATCGGATGTCCGCGCGCCCGGCTGGTTACCGCTCTTGACCAGCTGTCGGGGGCGGTTGCGCGCCATCACGCAAATCGGCAGACCTGACGGGGGGCGTGTCAGCCCTTGCCCCGCCGGTGTCAAAGCTGACGAACGTCGCGGCGATGGCGCACTGCCGAAACCAGCAGCCCGACCTGCCCCAGAACCAGCGGCACAAAGCTCATACCGAGGATGAGCGCCCAGGATCGTGCATCGGGCATGTGCAGTTCCAGCGCCTCTGATGCGACGGGAATGACCAGGACCAGAAACAGCAACCCCAGGCTCAGCGCGATGGCCCCCCAGACATATGTGTTGCGGGTGATTTCATTCAGGATCAGGCCCGACCGGGGATCACGCATATTGAACACATGCCACAATTGCGCAAAGGCAAGCGTCAGGAATGACACCGTCACGGCCTCGTCCACCGGCAGATCAAGGATCTGCGTCGCGATCAGCAGAGCGCCTAGGGTTGCGGCCGTGATGCTCAGGCTGTGCAGCACCACAGCCCCCCACATGGCCCGCGTCATTATGGGTTTGCCGGGATCGCGGGGCGGGCGTTGCAGGGTTTTTGAGCTGCCTTCGCTGGCCCCCAATGCAAAGGCCGGAAACACGTCGGTGACAAGGTTGAGAAACAGGATCTGCAGCGGCAACAGCGGCAGCGGCAGGCCTGAGATGATGGCAAGGCCAACCACCAGCACCTCGCTCAGATTGCACGACAACAGATAGGTGACGAATTTCTGGATGTTCCTGAATATGATCCGCCCCTCACGGATTGCCGCGACGATCGAGCCAAAGGCATCGTCGCGCAGAACCATGGCGGCTGCCTCGCGCGCGACCTGTGTGCCGCGCAGGCCCATCGCGATGCCGATATCGGCCTGCCGCAGCGCCGGCGCATCATTCACGCCATCGCCGGTCATCGCGACGATATGGCCGTCTTTCTGGTAGATCGAAATCAGGTCGAGCTTCTGCGCCGGGCTGACCCTGGCAAACACATCGGCCGCCATGACTACGTCGTGCGCGGTGTCGGTCAGATCCGGCAAGTCCCGGCCTGCGATCACGGTGGGGTCTTCGCCCGCCAGCCCCACGGCGGTCGCGATATTCTTTGCGGTAACCGCATGATCGCCCGTCATCATGATCACGCGAATTCCGGCCGATCTGCAATCTGCGATGGCGGCCTGCACATCGGGCCTCGGAGGATCGAAGAGACCGATCAGCCCCAGAAATGTAAGGCCCGCGTAATCCGCCGCCGCCACGTCGCTGACCTGCCTGGTGGCCACGGCCAGAACGCGCATGCCGCGGGCCGCCATATCATTGGTGCGCGCGCGCCAGATGTCGGCCACGTCGCCCGATAGGCCCGATACCGATCCGTCATCGCCGATGATTTCAGTGCAGGCCTCCAGCACGGCCTCGGGCGCGCCTTTGACCCACATGACGTTTTGCCTGGCCGTCTGGTGAAACGTGGCCATCAGCTTGGAGGTCGAATCGAAGGCGATCTCGCGCCGTTTCGGAAACTGGCGCAGGTAATCGGATTGCGGTTTGGCCGCGATCCGCCCTGCAATCAACAAAGCCTGTTCCAGCGGGTCGCCCGTATTGGGGGCCGCGCCCTGGCCAAGTTCGGCACTGTTGCACAGCACACCGGCGGTCAGGATCATGTCCAGACAGGGCCGGGTCGCGAGATCGACGGGATCACCGCCCAAGGTGATGGCCGAGGGCGACACCGCATAGACGGCCTCGGGGCAATCGATTTCACGCACGGTCATCCTGTTTTCGGTAAGCGTGCCGGTCTTGTCGGTGAAAATCACCGTGGTGGCCCCAAGCGTTTCGACCGCCGACAGGCGTTCGATCAGGGCATTCTGCCGGGCCATGCGCCACATGCCGCGCGCCAGCGCCATTGTCGCAACCACCGGCAGCCCTTCGGGGATCGCGGCCACGGCCAAGGCGATCGAGGCCTCGATCATCAAAAAGACATCGCCGCCTTTCAGAACGCCCAACACCCCCAGAACCGCAACCACGGCCAGCGTGAACTTGATCAACTGGCCGCTCAGCCGCTGCAACTGACGCTCCAGCGGGGAATTTTCGGGGGCCGCCTGTTCGACAAGCTTGGAGATATGCCCGAGCTCGGATTGCATGCCGGTGGCTACAACCACGCCGATGCCGCTGCCTCGGGTGATGGAGGTCCCCTTGAACACCATGCAGGGCCGGTCCCCGATCAGGGCGTCGGGCGCGACGGGGGGGGTGGTTTTGTCGACGGCAACCGATTCGCCGGTCAGGGCGGATTCGTCGGCGGAAAGGTTCGAGGCGGTCGTCAGGCGAATATCGGCGGTCACCACATCGCCGCCTTCCAGAAGGACAATGTCGCCCGGCACGATCTGATTTGCGGGCCGCATCACGGCGTGGCCATCGCGTCTTAGCCGGGTCGCCAGACTGCCCAGAGTTCGCAGCGCCTCCATCGACCGGGCCGCGCGCCATTCCGTGACAAAACCAATCAGCCCGTTGATCAATAGAACAAGGCCGACCGCGACGCCTTCTTTCCATTCCCCAAACGCGAACGCGACCGCCGCGGCGGCCGCCAAAAGCAGGACAACCGGGCTTTCGAACTGATGGATCATCAGACGCCAGGGGCTGATCCGTTCGCGAAATCTCAGCGTATTGGGGCCGTATTCGGCAAGCCGCGCGGCCACCTCTGATGCCGACAAGCCAGCCTCAGAGGTCCCGAGCGCCTCGATCACATCAGCGGCGCGCGTGGCATGCGGGGGGGCGGTGCCGGGTTTGGCGACCGTACCCGCCGGGTCATTGGGCAGGCGGGCCGCCATTGGCCCGTCCTTTCCTGCCAACCCCCGGGTCGCGTCGCGGCTCGGATTCAACGCATGTCCTTCTCGGCCGCCGCGATATGGGTTTTGACGGCCAGAAAACTGTCCGGCGTGACCGAGATCGTGTCGATACCGGCGGCAACCAGGTGGCGCGCAAAGGCCGGATCGTTGCTGGGGGCCTGACCGCAGAGACCGACCTTGGCCCCTGCGTCATGGGCCCGCCGGATCACCGATTCGATCATCCAGAGCACGGCCGGATCCTGTTCGCGGAAGAGATCGGACAGGGCTTCGCTGTCGCGGTCGATGCCAAGGGTCAGCTGCGTCAGATCGTTCGATCCGATCGAGAACCCGTCGAACCGGCTGGCAAATTCCTCGGCCAGGATCACGTTGGAGGGAATTTCGCACATCACGTAGATCTCAAGCCCGTTTTCCCCACGCGTCAGCCCGTTGGTGGCCATTTCGGCCAGAACCTTGTCGGCCTCCTCGGGTGAGCGGCAGAACGGCACCATCACGATGACATTGTGAAACCCCATCTCTTCGCGCAACCGGCGGATGGCCTGGCATTCCAGTGCAAACCCGTCGCGATAGGCGTCCGAATAATACCGTGACGCGCCGCGGAACCCGATCATCGGGTTTTCCTCATGCGGCTCGAACTGGTGCCCGCCAAGCAGTTCGGCGTATTCGTTGGTCTTGAAATCGCTCATCCGCACGATGGTCGGATGCGGAAACCAGGTGGCCGCGATGCGCGAGAGCCCCATGGCCAGCTTGTCGACGAAATATTCGGTCCGCTCGGCATAGCCCCGCGTCAGGCGCGTGATTTCCTCGCGCACGGCCTCGTCACGCAGTTCGTCAAACCGGGTCAGCGCCAGCGGATGCGCCCGGATCGCGTTGTTGATCACAAATTCCATCCGCGCCAGCCCGACGCCATCGACCGGCAGCCGCCACCACCGCGCCGCGGCGGCCGGATCGGCAAGGTTCAGCATGACCCTGGTGCTGGTTTCGGGCACGACATCCAGCTTGACCTCGTTGATCTCGTATTCGGCGATGCCGGAATAGACGTAACCGTGATCGCCCTCGGCGCAGGACACCGTGATTTCCTGCCCGTCATGCAACAGATGGGTCGCATCGCTGGTGCCCACAATCGCCGGCAGCCCAAGTTCACGGCTGACAATCGCGGCATGCGAGGTGCGCCCGCCGTGATCGGTGATGATCGCAGCGGCGCGTTTCATCACCGGCACCCAATCGGGATCGGTGGTTGAGGTGACAAGGATCGCGCCATCGACGAAGCGGTCGATATCGGCAGCCGATTCCAGCAGGCAAACCTCGCCCGTCGCCACCGCCTCACCGACGCTGAGGCCCTCGACAAGCTTTTCTCCGGCAGAGAGCAGGTGATAGGTCTTGAGCGCCCCGACATCCGAGCGCGATTGCACCGTCTCGGGGCGCGCCTGAACGATATAGAGCTTGCCGGTTTCGCCATCGCGCGCCCATTCCATATCCATCGGCTGGCCGTAATGCTCCTCGATGATGCAGGCATAGCGGGCAAGTTCCAGTATCTCCTGATCATTCAGGACAAAGGCCTGACGCTCGGCCACGGCGGTCGGAACTGTCCGCGTCGGGCCCTCGGCCCGTTTGGAATAGATCATCTTGGTTTCTTTCGCGCCAAGCGATTTGGCGACGATCGGCACCAGATCGGGCGTGTCGAGAAAGGGTTTGTAGACCTGGTATTCATCGGGATCGACGGCCCCCTGCACCACGGTCTCGCCCAGGCCCCAGGCGGCATTTATCAGCACGATCTTGTCAAAGCCCGACTCGGTGTCGATCGAGAACATCACCCCCGATCCGCCGATATCGGAGCGCACCATCATCTGCACACCGACCGAAAGCGCCACCTGTTCGTGGTCAAACCCCTTCAGCGTGCGATAGGTGATCGCCCGATCCGTAAAAAGCGAGGCATAACAGCGCCGACAGGCGTTCAGCAGCGCATCGGCCCCGCGAATATTGAGGAACGTCTCCTGCTGACCGGCAAAGCTCGCATCGGGCAGATCCTCGGCCGTGGCGCTTGATCGGACCGCCACCGACGGCTCGGGCTGGCCGGTGATGCGGGCCAGATCATCATAGGCGGCGCGGATGTCGGCGGCGGTATCCTCGGGCCATTCACCGGCGATAATGGCGGCCCGGATCGCGCCGCCCGCCTCCTGCAGGCTCATGCGGCCCCGGGCCAGATCTTCAAGCCGGTCGGAAATCACCGCGCCCAGATCATTGGCGCTGAGATAGGCCCGGAACGCATCGGATGTGGTGGCAAACCCGCCCGGCACCCGGATGCCGCGGGATTTCAGGGCCCCGGTCATCTCGCCCAGAGACGCGTTTTTGCCGCCCACAAGGCCCACATCCCCGCGTGAAACATCCTCAAACCAGATCAGGTTGCGCTTAGGTTCGGTCATCTCTTCCTCCCGGGGTTCCTGGATTC
>Ga0316207_10001612_pt1 | contig 26712 bp, 19 predicted proteins | sample 6weekpyrite_MG_FD_204943 | JGI IMG/M metagenome (GOLD analysis project Ga0316207, IMG submission 204943) | Microbial mat bacterial communities from mineral coupon in-situ incubated in ocean water Damariscotta River, Maine, United States -... | ecosystem: Environmental > Aquatic > Marine >... | reverse complement strand
AAGTTAATTTGGTCACCAGAAAAGCCTATGGATTTAGACAGTACGAAACGCTTGAAATAGCGTTATTTCATACGATGGGGAAACTTCCAGAGCCGGAATCGACCCATAGATTTTTCTGAAGAGGCAAATATATTAAATTCAATATTGTTTTACATTTTTACAGCTGATTATCCTGTTGCCCTTACCTTGCCGATGGATGCGGATTCCAGCATCATAAAAAGGTATCCTGGGATTGGATTACCAACAACCTTTTGTCATCGATCCAGCAGGGAATTTGGTTTATAAGGCCATTGGCACTCGCGAGTGGGATAAATAAGTATTTTAAAAGTACTGTTGGGTCTCGTCTTAATACCTCTCTTTACACTAATCATTTTGACAGTAATTCTTTTTTGGGCGTTCCATTAAAGACTGTTCGATGGAATTTATTGCGTTAACAAATGAATTCACGTTGTCTGCAACTTTTGAGTACAATATACCGTATTGTTTGGCAATGCCTTGATAAAAAACACGTCTAGTAACAAGGGCAGGGAGAAACGGAAGATGAATAAAGGTTTAGTTTTAATCAAATCAGCGATCATATTTTATTTAAGTTTATATGCTGTTCTTATTTTAAACGGATGTGCAAAAACCACTCAATATGATGATGTTTGGGAAAGTAGTTTAAAAGGCTGTAGTTTGAATTGTCACTCGCCAGATGGTGTTGGAAAAGGTCTCGATAAAGGTCCGGATATGAGCACCCAGGATAAATTTTATTCAAACGTAGTGGGTAAAACCGTTGGCACAGACTATCCAGATTGGCCTGCAGTTCGGGTGGGAACATGCGACAGTGTACAGCTAATTAAACCTGGTGATGCAAACAATTCTCTGGTTGTTGCTAGTTTAGTGCAAAGTGTATCAGATAGTTTAGCTGCAGCTAACAGTTGCCAAACAGCTTACAACATTCATGTAACGCCAGAAAATGTAACTGATAATAGCCAAGCGTGGACTGACTTGGTTAAGTGGATCAATGACGGTGCGCCAAAAGACTAGTGACAGAACAAGCAGCAACACCTGCGGCAGAATCTGAGCCGACTAAAAAGCAAAAGCATCGTGTAATAAAATGGCTAGCAATCAGTGTTGGCCTTTTTGTGTTGTTAGTGCTTGTGTTGTTGTTAACGCTTTATTTTGTTCTGCGATCAGGCAATTTAACCCAATCTGCGGTACCTGAGCTAAAACCTTATTTATCACCATTGGGGATTGAGCTCAAACATATTGATTCTTTGCGATTTGATTTATTAAAGTCTGTAGATTTGCAGAATCTTGACATGAAATGGCAAGACTCAAATGTTGGTGATGTCACACTCAAAATCGGCGAATTTAAATTTGCTTACTCCTTAGTTGATCTTTTAGATAACCGAGCTGAAATAACTGAATTATCCTTGCAAAATGTGCATATCGTTGCACACATTCACCAAGAAAAACCTGCACCTCAGCAAGACAAAAAAGAAGAAAAGAGCAGTTTCGATATAGCAGAGCTGGAGGAATTATTAAAAAGTCCACCTCTGATACTCATTGCAAACGCCATAAATATTAAGAATATTAGTTTTGATATTACCCTAGAACAGCCTGACGGCGTGATTAAATACCAGGGTGAACTAACAAAGGTTGATATGGAATTGCTTTGGAAGCCGTCTCAGCTAAAAGGAAAAATAGATTTTGCATTAGGACAGCAGGCTGGAAATAATCGTGTCAGTTTTGATGGCAAACCGAATGGGAAAAATCTAGCAGTTGTTGCTAGTCCAGCATTGGCATTTTTTGCTCAATGGCAACTTGAAAACAAACAGAATATATGGCAGTTGAATAATACGAAGCTGGACTTATCAACGGTGGTTAGTGATGTTAATTTAGCGCAAGGTAAATCGGATAAACGTGAGGACGTAGCAGGATTGAAAAAAATTGACGTAGTTTTAGAAAGTCAATTTGGTGACCAAAATGTCTCATCTTCTGCAACTGGACTAAAAGGGATTTTTCCCTTGAAAGTAGATAGCAAAATCACATCTGAATTATCTGGCTTGTCAATTAATAACTTTCAACAACCCGGGTTGGCAGCATCTGCGCAATTGAATCATGGTTTGAATGCTAAATTCAAATCACTCGTCGATCCTTTTAGTCAAAAGATTCCAAATACGCAATTTAACCTTGAAGAAACCTTATCCATAAAACAGTTAAATGTGAAACTCAATGGGCAGGAAATTAAAACCGAGAAAGTGGATTTCACATTAAATACTCAAGGAGACACATTAACTGATAATGATTCCACACAACTGGATGCGTCACTAAAAGCAAAATTTTCTTCATCCAACATCAATCTTAACAAACCGCCAACAAAACAGGATAAGCTAGGTTTGTCAGCTAATTTGACGCCCGAAATTTATTTGGAAGCTAAAGCAAATTTAGCATCGCTTAATAATCCACTGGATCATCTTGTGGCAGATATTAATCCCAAAATAATCATAAAGCAGCTATCTGCGAATTTGATGGAAGATAAGCGGAAAAGCAATTATAAAATTGTAACAAGTGAGCTTGATGTTGTAGTTGATTATGACAAACAAAAAATAAAATTAAACACTCGCTTAAATTTGGATAAAGCAAAAATTCCAGAAATTAAAAAAACGTTTTCTTTGGTGCATGAGGCGAATGCGGAAACGGATTTGTCACTTAGTTCTGTCAATATAAATACGCAGTTATTACTGGATAAGTTAAAGCTATTTGATGCAGAGATTGGTCTAAAAAACCAATCAAAAGTGGCTAAATTAACACATGAGATAAATCTTCAATTACCATTAACGCTTGTTGATTACCATGACAGCGCCAAAGAGTTAGAAATAGTTGGTGAGCCACATGTTTCGCTACAGGGCGAAAGCCAGGTTAGTCATTCAGGAGAAAACATACAAGTTGCAGATTTCACGTTAGTAGACCAGTGGCCATTTATCTCAGAGGGAAGTGTATCTGTTACTCAGAAAAAACCGCCTTTGAAGTATGATGGAATAGTTTTGACTGGTCCGGTGGATTTGGCGTATCACATTGACAATAAACAAAACTATAATGTAAATCTGGATTTAAATGTGGTGGGCGTCAAAATGCCTTTGTTGGAGAAAGCCTTACCACTTCATATATCAACTAAAAATAATTTGAGCTGGCCATTGAACAAAACAATGACTGACACATCAATCCATATTGATGGTCAAAAGGCATTGAATCTGACACTTACCGCAATCGATAAAAAATCCTTCTTTGATCTAAAGTCTCATCTATTTGTTCATGCAACACCTGAGTGGCAACTATATTTAAAGGATTTGAAAGAATTAGAAAACTTGGGTGTAACTAATGCTGACTTAGTTCTCGATGTTAAGTTGAAACACCCATTTACATCAATGATGGAGTTTGATGCTGAAAAACTGGAGAAGGTCTCTGCAAAACTCAATTCACAATTAGAATTTTCTCAGAATCTATCAAGCCCGGGAACAAAACTAGTGTTGAAGCAACCAATTAAATTTGACCAGACGCTGGATTGGTCTGCAGACAAGCTTAGTTTGCAGTCTGAGATAAAACTGGTAGAAGTTTTATTGCCTAACATTGCTGAACTAAGCGCAATAAATACTAGCCTTCAATTAAATGCCAATTCCGGGCTAACACCCGATTCAGCAGATATACGTATGGATGTGGATAAAGGTGAGATCAAGCTTTTATCCACGGAGTCTGAAACACCTGACCTTGACCTTGGGCACGTTGTTACTCCAATGAAACTGGAATCCAGCGCAAATTGGAGCGATACCGAACTTTTACTGGAAAAGTTTAGGGTAAACCTGGGGAAAGATTTGTTGTCCTTAGATATGACCGGTAAGGCCACCCTGGACGGCAAAAACGCACAAATTGAATCGAAAATAAGTTCACAGTTACGCGAAGGATTATTTGAACAGCCAAAGGTAGCTGGCGCTGGAAGTGTTCAAATTCCACTTCGTTTGACTTTAATTGATGGAAAGCAAATTGCTATTGAGGGGGATATGCAATTTAATCAATTAAATATTGTGATGGACGATTTTTCTATTAACAACCTGAATGGCTCTTTCTCATTAGAAGAAGAAATATTGGTTGAAAACGAACGTGTAAAATTTCGTTATTTGCTCAATCCCAATCCTTTTCAACGTGTAGATTTTACTCGTGTTCAACCGTATTTGAATACATCATCCATATCAATCGATAAAATAATCATTGGCGATAAACAACTTGGGCCGGTATTGGCCAGTGTCATGTTAAAACAGAACATGTTTAGTTTGCAGCAATTCGATGTTGATCTGTTCAGCGGTCATTCAGCTGGTCAATTCTATCTTGATGTTCGGCCTGGTGGGTGGAAAACAGGTTTGTTGAGTCGTATTACCAATCTTGATGTGCGACAGATGTTATCTAAAGAATCTAAAATGAGAAATAGTAGCTTATCGCCAATTAATAGTCGAACAGCGTTTGAGTTTGATATACACAAACGTTTGATGGAGGGGGAAATAGTTGTCAGCCAAATAAGCCGAGATCAATTGCTTCAACTCCTTGATGTTATTGATCCCTCACATGAAGACGAGCAAATGGCTCAGTTAAGAAAAGGTCTGCGCTTTTCTCATCCGGAATCCGTACAAGTGGATATGGCTCGTGGCTTAATGAACTTGAAAGTGGAGGTGGCAGGATTGCCCAAGGCTATCAAGGTTACGGGTTTGCCCCTCACGCCGATGATTCAACAATTTGCGAGCGAAGCATTAGAAAGTATTGATAAATTACCATTGGAGTAATGAATAATGAAAAATAAAACCCATCGCTTAGGCGAAGTTCATGCGACTCAGCAAAGTGATTATTATAATTCTCCCGGGTTACACAAGCTTCACCGTGGGTACAGTAAAATAACGTTTAGACTAACAAGTCTTTTTTGTCTATCGCTCTTATCCGCCTGTGTCAGTATTCCAGATGTCTATTTAGTTGACCGTCATACCGTCATGGAATCGGAAGCCTCTGGTGAATGGCCGGAATTGGAACAGCGATTCAAAAAACAAAGTATTTCAAAGGGGCCGGTAAATTTGAAAAAAGAGCCGAATAAGCGGCGAAGAGATACTGCATTTAATATGTTGAATGGGGAGTTTCCGGTTTCTGAAGCGAGCGAAAATCAGTGAGCAAATATAATAAACCATTAATTTTCTTTTTCTTATTTTATCTGTTGAGTGGCGTAGAGAGCTACGCAGCCGACTGGAAACAGAACCGTGTATTGCCGCTTGAGAAAGTGACTGTCGGTCCCTGGGATAATTTTGGTGTCACAATAAACGCTAATGACAGCGTTATTTATTACACGCGCGATAGTAATCAGATATCAAATGTCTATTTTCAGGACTTAAAATCGGCAGAAGTGAAACGGTATGTTGGTGAGCACGGTGATGCTAAACAAGCGGTATTAAATAGCACTGGAGATATACTGGCAATTACTTATTATAAAGATGATGCGCAAGGTGATATTTGTCTGGTCAAAACAGCAGATCATTCTATCAAATGTATTACTGATAAAAGCAGTGTTGATCAAACACCATTTTGGATTGATGTTAATACTTTAGGCTTTCTTCGTCGCCCATCAGGAAAGCTAAGCTGGCAGCTCATTGAGTATGATTTAGTAACAAAAAAAACTAAAACCTTATCAACTGGGTTGATTTCTGCTCCGGTCGCCAGTCCCAATGGTAACACTGTTTTATTCAATGAAATTATCTCAGGCAAAGTTTTAAATCGAATTTTCAATAGACAAAAACGATCTATTCAGAGTCTTGCCAGCTTTGATCTATCTGGTATCACCGGATTTTTTTCATTCTCGCGTGACGGTAAATTTGTTTATTTCAATCATTACTTGAACGATACCAATGCAGACCAAAAAATCGATGGTAATGATAATAGTGTAGTTTTTCGCATACCTGTTGCAGACTGGTTCGAAAGTAAATCTATCGTGTTGCCAGAACAATTAACGTCGGTCAACAATAATTGTAAATTCCCGGCCTTAAGTAATCAGTATTTATATGTTACATGCGCATTTGAAGGTTCTTTGGATATTTATCGCTTACCCCTAACTGGAGTGGTACCCGCAACGTGGAAACAAGAAGCACTATGGGAAGCTCACAAAGCAGCGCGAAGTTATGAGCAACGTTTATTGCTTTTGAATAGTTTACGTTATCGATTTAAGCAAAGTACAAACCATGAATTACTAGAAAAAGTATTAAGCAATCATCTTGAAATTGGCGAACTCACTGCGGCAACTTATTACATCAATCAATTGTTAGCGCATTATAAATCAGCTAATAAACCAAAATTGGTAGAGTTTTACCAAGTTCTTAATGAGTTGCTATACGTTCGATCTTCAAAGCAACGTGTGCCTGTCAATATCGTTACCACACGTTTTCAAAAGGTGGTATCGGAAACACGAGAAAAGTTGGATGGGCTGGAAGATCGACAAAATTTACGCGCGTTAATCAATGCATATTTAACCTATGAACTTGAAGATAATAAACTCGCGTTGGAAACACTGCAGCGCATTAACATTAAATCAGAATTGCTACCGCTGGAACGTTATCTCATTTTTGAATTGTATAAAACTTTGCTATTGCCTGAGAAAGCCGAATCACTGCTTCAGTTATACCCCGATATGTTTAATGAATCGTCAATTAGTGCGGAATCAAGATTGTTTTATGCCTTTTCCTATTTAAAATTACTTAACACGACAGTGAATGATCTAAATAGACGAGTCGAGACCGTTACAGAGCAAATGCAGAATACACAATTCAAGCCCATAGCAACTTTATTTGAATCCGAGCTGCTTAGTTTGTCCGTGTCACTTGAGGAGGATAATAAAGCGCAAGGAAAGCTGTTTAAAGAGCTGCGCACCTTATTAGGTAACAATAAAGTTAATCCCTTGTTACGAAAAGCCATGCATACGCGAGCTATACAAATGTTATCTGATGCAAACCAGTTTACGTATATGGAATTGCTTTCTCGTAATTGGCTAGCAGTGACACATATATCAGAAATGGAATTCATTAATGTCGCAGACCAATATTCCATTGTCTCCATGAATAAAGCGTATGGAGAAATGGCAAATTCAGAGTATGCGAAGGCCTATTCCATTTTTTATAGTGCGATTCGATCAACCAATGATCTGGAAGCGCATTTTCAATTTATCACCTTAGGATTAACACCGGAACTAAACAAAAAAGACAATCTGAAGAAATCCTATGAGTTATTGAAAAAACAAAATTTATTGGGTGGAAATCAGCCCTATGTCGATGCCTTACAACTGATTATTGATGCTGAAAGTAAAAGCAAGCCAAATACGAAAAAGTACGAGGATGCCCTGGTGTTATTATCAGATATGCAAGTTTCTGGTTTGAATCCATCCATGAGGGATTTGCTCATGGGCTATTTGTATCATCAAAAATTGCGAATTTCTCAAAATGGTTACGCTTACGACAAATCATTTTTTCAGCGTGCCCATCACCACTATATGATGGCATTAGATTTGGCGCAAGATAATGCCCGGATAGCGGCCACCGTTTGGCAAAACCTGGGTTGGTTACAGTTTGAAGTGAGGCAATATGGGTTGGCTGCTGATTTTTTCGAGCAACGATTGAGGCTGCCTTTTATCAAAAAAATGGATGAGATCGGTGTACGTTGGATGCTGGCCCGAACCCAGTTTTATAACAATCGAAAACCAGAGGCACTGGCTGAAGCTGAAACGATGTTAAATCTGGTGAGTAAAAATAATTTAGGTACGGTAACCTCTTATCTAGAAAAAGCGGCGTTTTATGCCGTGCAGGCAGAAGAGTATGATAAGGCCATAACTTACTATAATAGATTATTTAAGGATCATCAGTTAAGTACTGAAAATGAGGCTAAGGCTCGGCTTGCTTATGCTTATTCTCTAATGGAAAGTAAAAGAACGGAAGAAGCTGGTAGACAATTTGAAATGCTGCTTGAATTAAGCTCCAAGATGAATGTGTTACCCAAAAACAACGACCGGCTTGTTGCCTTGTATCCCCAGCGATTTCAACTACTGGCATATGGGTTTTTAGCCAAGTTGAACAAGAATAGTTTGGAGCAAATTCAGTATCGGCAGCGTCGAATTGGGCTGTTCGAAAAAATGTCAGGAAAGGCGTCAGATTTTGCATATGATGAAGCTGGGCGATTATCCTTTATAAGCAAGGATTATCAGCACATGGCTGAGGCTTACGAAAATCAAAAAGACTATTCAAACATGGTAAATGCCATGTTTGATGCGTTACAGATTTCGGAAAAATGGGCCAGTGAGACGGGTGATGAAGTGGGACCAGTCATCTACCGAACTTTATTAAATTATTTAACTTTGAATATTAGTCATTCCGATGTATTCACGGACAGCCATGATAAAATACGCGATAAAGTCGTTAATCAAACGTTAAAAGCATTTGAAGAACATCCTTATCGCTCATCATTAATTGTCTATCAACATACTAAGCTCCAAGTATTGTGGGCCGTAATAAACAATAAAAACCAACCAGCAGAAGAGTTAGTAAAGCGTTTTAACGAGTTGATGAATAGCGATGATGTGAAATTGCTAGAAAAACAGCTGACGCTTGAATTTGAAGAACTACAATCGTTGGTAGAATACTTTTCCTAATTAGGTTGAATAACTGGGTAATTCAATGAAAATTCTGAACATAGTCATGATATGTTTCATGCTTTTATTAAGTAATCTTACATACGCGAATGATGCTGACTCTAACAAAGAGCAGGAGCTCAATAGTTGGGAACACCTTGACACACTCGTTACATTAATTAATAGCATGAGTGAACGTCTTAGTGAATTACGCGGTAGTTTGGAGGCTACTGAAAATTCTGTCAAGGATAAACAGATAGTGAGTGAAATTGAACAAGTTTCTCAAGATTTAAAATCGCTGCAAGCTGCGTTAGAAATGTTGGCCACAGGCGGCGCAGATTTATCTTTGTTTGGCGAAAAAACGACGGAAAAATTCGATTGGCGTGAGCAGTTACAATCTGTGTTTGAACCAATCCTAGTTGAATTGCGACGTTTATCGGAAAGGCCGCGAAAAATAGAACGTTTGCGTTCAGATTTGGAATATTATTCAGAGCGATTAGCAGTAGCCAAATCGGCAGTGGAGAATCTTACACGCTATCGAGAGAACGCGCCAACAGATCACCTTAAAAAAGCGTTCAGTAGAATAGAAGAACGTTGGCAACGTCGCCAGGTTGATCTACAAAATCGAGTCAACCTTGTTAATTTTGAACTACAAGAAACGTTATCACCAACCAATGCTCCAAAAACAGATCCAGTCGAATCACTTAAAAAGCTGCTAGGCGGGCGTGTTTTAAATCTCGCAATGGCGGTGGCAGTTATGGCTGCAGTTTATGGCATATTAAAGCTCATTGCTAATGGATATAAATCCTATATCAGCCGTAAGTCTAAACGCCGAAGAGCGTTTGTTGCACGTGCAGGGATTCTAGCGTTTTATTTGTTAACAACATTAATTGTATTGCTCTCCGGTATGGCGGTGTTTTATATACGGGGAGACTGGGTACTCATGGGATTAGTGTTTATTATGCTGGCAGGAGCAGCCTGGGCAATTCAAAAATCCTTACCCCAATATTTAATAGAAGCAAAACTCATTTTAAATTTGGGTCCTGTGCGAGAGGGTGAACGAATTATGTTTAATGATTTGCCTTGGCGTGTGGATAGTTTGAGTTTTCAGGCAAAGTTACATAATCCTGAATTACAAGGTGGTGCTTTATATCTCCCTGTTAAGTCGCTAGTTGACTATAATTCTCGTCGTTATGATGAGAGCGAATTATGGTTCCCCACGCGCACGGGTGACTGGGCACTATTGGAAGACGACACATATGGTCAAGTTATTAGTCAGTCACCAGAGTTTGTAGAACTGAAAGTGCTTAGTACGATCAAAACTTATCGTTCAACCGCGTTTATTGATCTGTCACCAAGAAATCTATCCATGCAAGGTTTTACTTTATTGCTTACTGTTGGATTAGATTATAAACATCAAGCAGATATTACAACAATAATAGTATTGGAATTACAATCATTACTTGAAGCGGGTTTTAAAGAATCTGCTTATGGAGAGAGTGTTAAAAGTGTGCAGGTCATGTTTGACAAGGCAAATGCCTCATCACTGGATTTGGTGACTAAAATTTCATTTGATGGAAGAGTCGCGGATAAATACTTTGAATTACCGCGGTTATTTCAGTCTTTAACCGTTGAAGCTTGTAACAAAAACGATTGGGTTATCCCGTTCGATCAACTTACAATACATACTGTCGATAATGAGCTAAACTTGAATAAAACCTAATAAAATTTTATATCCATCATCCCAATAGATGGCTTCACTTTAATGACCAAAAACAAATGATGCCTATAAGGCCGTTTTTATACGTTCTGCTTATTCTGTCTTTACTTGCTTGTGCAAAGACAGACGTCCCCAGTTTTACCGATTCTACGCTTTACATCTTTGGTGATAGTTTGTCAGATGTTGGTAACGCTAATGCCGCATCTGCTGGATTGGTGCCCGACATAAATTATTATGAAGGCCGTTTCTCGAATGGTCCCATATTCCCTGATCTGTTAGCGCAGAGTCTTGCTACTCCGATGAAATCCTCACGATCATATGGTTCCAACTATGCTTTTGCTGGGATGCGGAGCATTGCAGTTAACGCTCAGGTGTTTAATTATCAGGAAAATGTGAATGGCGTAGCAGATGCAGCTGCAATTTATATAATTTGGAGTGGCGCTAACGATTTGTTGGAGTTGTTGCGCAATCCGGATTCGACCAATACTGTCAGCACAGCCATAGCTCATATTGCCAATGCCATAGAAAATCTTTCAAGCATGGGTGCGCAAAAAATTATCGTACTTAATCAGGTGAATATGGCCAAATTACCTCGAACTATTGCAGCTGAAAATGAAACGCCGGGAACACTAGCTGCTGCAAGCGTGTTAACAGATGAATTTAATGTCGCATTAACCAATAAATTAAATGAAATTGAAACCATTCCTGAAAAAAATATTAGCACCATACGTTTTGATGTACATGCCTTGTTTGAAGATATGACAGCAAATCCTACGAATTATGGCTTAGAAAATGTCAGTGAACCTTGTTATATCAAAAACGAATTTGCTGTTGAGTTATCAGGTAATGAAACAATTTGTGATTCGCCAGATGAATACTTATTTTGGGATAGTATCCACCCGACCACCGCGGGTCACAAAATACTGTCAGAACAATTAGAAATTACCATCAATGCAAACTAATTTTACATTCCCAATGTTGAAAATTCTTCATCAATTGATTGTGATTCTGATTTTCTGTTTGTTGTGCTCAGCAGCTTTTGCAGAAACTTTAGAAATTGAAGTTTTGCAGATGGGAACAGGTGATCCAGTGCCTGAGGCTACTGTTGTGATTAAGCAGACTGGAGACTACGATACAACAGACTCAACGGGTAAAATAGCTTTTGAAGATATCAGTTTGCCACTTGATCTTAAAGTATTGAGTGTTGGTTATGATACCCTCGAAAAAAAAATTGATAAGTTAAATTTTACACTTTATATAGAACCTTTAGAAGTCGAAGGCGATGCACTCGAAGTCGTAGAAGAGCGAGTTAAAGAAAAAGCATCAAAAATCGTCTTACAGAAAGAAGAATTGCGATCTGTTGCCGGTACTCAGGGTGATCCGATTAAAATGATTGAGACTTTACCTGGCGTTATTACAAAACCACCGAGTGGAAATAGTAGTGGCGGTCCCGGTGATGGGGGACCTAATGCAATATATGTGAGAGGCAGTAGCGGCGCTGAAAACAGTTTTTGGATAAATCGTATTCCTGCTGATTATTTGTATCATGTATGGGGAATTTCGATTGTTAATCCAAGTTTAGTAGACAATTTTAATATTTTTCTTGGTGGCTATCCTGTTGAATACAGTGATGTGTTAGGTGGCGTCATTGATATCCAATTGCGTAACCCAAGAACGGATCGTTTACACCAAACATATCGAATTGCACTTAACGAATCTGCAGCATTGGTTGAGGGGCCGATAAATGACAAGCAAAGCTTTTATGTGGCAGCACGTGCCAGTTACATAGATAAATTACTTGATCCGTTTATCGATGATATTCAGAAAGCCTTGCAGGACAATGATAATGAAACCGACATATCTATTATTACTTTACCCAAATATTGGGATGCACAGGCCAACTGGCATTATAGACTACCAAAGGGAAGTGTAGATCTTTATTATTTCGGAAGTAATGATGCGTTGGCTTTTGATGTCAATAAACTGGACACATCTGATCCGGATTTACTAGGTCGATTATCTGCGGAATTTGGATTTCACAGCGTAGGTTTAAATTTTAGACGGAGCTTATCCTCGAAGCTGACAGCAATCTTAACCGCAGGTTTAAAACGTTCAAATAATAGTTTTATCATCGGCACTGATGAAAACGGAGAATCCTTCGGCGTCGACAACACAATTAATCAAGGTTTACTGCATCCTCAATTAATATGGGCACCCAAAAAAAATCATGAACTAACATTTGGCAACAGTACAACTTACAGTGTTACCCCCATTGATTTGAATATTAGTTCGTTACCAACAGAAGAAAACTTTACGGGCAGAAATTTTTCTGAACGTCGTAAATTTGAAGTTCAGGATACCATGAAGATGGCTTCGAGTTCTCCTTATATTAAATGGCGCTGGACCTGGAATAAATTAAACACCATCTTTGGCGTGCGATACACGAAAATTCGTGGTTCTGGTGGAATTGATATGACTGATTACTCGCCGCGTGTGTCGTTAGAATATCAGGCAACGAAAAAATTGTTACTCACCTCAAGTTGGGGACGATATATTCAAATGCCTAATCCTGCACAAATGTTGCGAAATTACGGTAATCCTGGATTATCTTTTACTCAAGCGGAGCACCGTATTGCGGGAGTGCAATACAAGATCAATAATCTTTGGTCTGTACAAACTGAAGTTTATCATAAACCCATGAAAAACCTTGTTCTTACTCGACCGTTTGAGGACCCGCCTAACAATTATATTAATGATGGTGAAGGCGAAGCTGTCGGATTTGATGTTCTCATTAAGCGAGATTACGGTAATCGAAAAATGGGTTGGTTGAGTTATTCATTTTCCAAGAGTAACCGAACATTGATTAACGGCGCAGATAGAGATTTTTCTGCAGATCAACCCCATTCAATAAACTTAGTTTGGAACCAGCCTTTTACTGGTGGCTGGGCGAAATGGAGTTGGGGCTTAAAACTACAAGCTGGTTCAGGTCAGCCGTATACCCCCGTCGTAGGGCGTGTTGCCATGTGTGAGAGTAGCGGTGGCAATGTTGACGTGTGTTCTAATCAAAAGAATCCAACAGGGGCAGGGGAAACCTTGTCCTATTGGAATCCAATTTACGCGGAAAGAAATATTTTACGACGTCCGTTCTTCCACCAACTGGATTTACGCATCGATCGTTTGGTTCGATACAATACCTGGACCTTGAAATGGTATCTTGATTTGCTCAATGTCACCATGCAGGAATCTGGTGTATCAGAAGATTATGGAAAAGATTACGAAGATTATAAAAATCCGAAAAAAAGTGGATTCCCCGCAATCATTTTACCCTTTCTTGGTGTCGAAGCATCATTCTAGGCTGTGTTTGATAGAATCTTTTTCACCACGAATTTAATTTCGTCATCAATGAATTTTCGAATTAAGAATTTACCAATAAACGGCGGTATTGAAAACGCTGGTGTGACATTTGCTTGATAGTGAATAATCGTTCCGTCATTACTACTCGAGACATCCCATTCTTCGTACCCACTTTCAAAAAACCGTTGGTTTGGTGTAAAAACAGCAGATATTGAACCACGATCGTTTTCAAATAATTGTTGTTCTTTATTCAGCGAATAACACATACCAAACAAACAGGGAGCCAGTTCCTGGCTTAACATTAATTTGTTATTTTTTTCATGATGCAGTTTGCTTTTGCGGATAAGGCGGGAAATTTTAGGAAAATTATTATAATCTTGTATCAGGTGTTTAACTTTCTGTGGCGAAGCAGACAGTGTTAGGCGATAGTCAATCATAATCTGTCCTTGATAATAATCCACGTCACTTCGATGAATTTCGTAAGTATTGCCATTGGCGGTGCTACTGAGTGCGAGTAAAGAAATGATCCAGCGAATCATGTTTGCCTCCTAACATTTTATTTAAATGCTGCTTTGATTAAAACCGATGCAACATTTTGTGGGTGGGTGAAACCAATGTCGGATAACAATAGATTAACGAAAAGCCCCTGAATGGCGGCTGAATGGTTTAACAATATTTTGCAAAAATAATTAGAGAAATAGCAGCGGAAGAAAGGCTTGCAGTGTATAATTATTCGCCCTAATAAAATAATTAAACTCAATGAATCCAAACATGAGAAATTCAAAAAGCAAACAAATATTATTTGTACTGGTTTATATTTCAGCAATCGTACTTATACTGCAAGCATGCTCCAGTGCACCCATCACCGGACGAAAACAGCTATTAATCGTATCTGAAGACCAGGCTATTAGTGGTTCGGCTGAAGCTTACGTAGCCATGCTTGATCCGATAAAAAAAGAAGGAAAACTGGATAACGACGCGAAACTCAAAGCGCGTGTTGATCTAATAACCGGAAAATTGATAACACAAGCCATTAAATATCGACCTGACACAAAAGACTGGAAATGGAGCGTGCATGTAATTGATGATCCAAAAACGGTCAATGCCTGGTGTATGGCAGGTGGCCGCATGGCAATTTATACCGGACTTATCAATCAAATCCAACCGACTGACGATGAACTGGCCCAAGTCATGGGGCATGAAATCGCGCACGCTTTGGCAAAACACACGGCTGAAAAAATGTCAGTTGCAATGGCCACCAATATTGCGACCCAGGTAGTAGCCAGTCAATTAGAAAATCCATTGGCATTACAGGGAGTCGCTTTAGCTTCAAATCTTGCCATCACTTTACCCAATAGTCGCACGGCGGAAGCAGAGTCTGATCGCATAGGAATCGAGATTGCTGCCAAAGCAGGTTACAATCCCCATGCAGCTGCAACATTGTGGGGAAAAATGGGTGGCGCGTCTGGTGGTTCGGGTTTTGACTTTCTAAGTACCCATCCTGCACCCGCAAAAAGAATGGAAACTTTGCGCAAGCTGGCACCGGAAATGATGCCGTATTATGAAGCGAAAGGTGAAAGACCTGTCTATCAAATGCAACACTAATTAATAAACTCTGCCCTCGGTTACGTGGGAGAAACACTCAATTTCAATGAGTTAATTTAATGCATTTGGAATTGAGGAGATCTAGTGTGATGAATTGATTTTCGCCAAGATTAAACTTGGTTTATTCAGATTTTAAATTATGGGATTTATGACATTTGCTGGGGATAAAACGAAAGTAGTTTGGGAAGTATTTGTTAAAACAGGAAAAACATGAGGCGTCAATTCCCGAGTTTTTTAATCACTTATCCCAAACTACTTGACGTTAATTTTAACACTCAATAATTATGGATGCTAGCCCATAGATAATATAAAAAGCGAAAACACTGAGCGAATTCAATAATTTTTTAGCATTCAGTAAAGTTTACAGCCAAACCACCCAAAGCGGTCTCTTTGTATTTAGCTGACATTTCTAAACCCGTTTGTTGCATGGCCGCGATGCAATTGTCGAGCGAGATAAAATGCTCACCCGTGCCGTGTAAGGCAAGTGAGGCGGCTGCGAATGCTTTAATTGCGCCAAAGCCATTGCGCTCGATGCATGGCACCTGAACTAATCCATTGACGGGATCGCAAGTCATACCAAGGTGATGTTCCAAGGCTATTTCCGCAGCGTTTTCAATTTGTAACGTAGTGCCTCCTCGAATTGAACAAAGTCCTGCGGCAGCCATTGCTGCTGCGGAACCCACCTCGCCTTGGCACCCAACTTCAGCGCCGGAAATAGAGCCACGGTGTTTTATTAAACCTCCGATAGCTGCAGCGACTAATAAAAATTCTCTAATTTGTTCAATGCTAATTTGTTCATGCTGATTCATATAATAAATAACAGAAGGAATGACACCGGCCGCTCCATTGGTGGGGGCTGTTACAACCATATGTCCGGCTGCGTTTTCTTCGTTCACTGACATGGCGTACAAACACAACCAATCATTAAAGTTAATTTGTTGAGAACTCTTTTGGTATTGATTGAGCAGTTGTTTGGCGCGTCTTTCAATTTTTAATCCACCGGGTAGGGAACCTTCGGCTGTCAAACCATTTTCAACTGACGTTTTCATCGCATGCCAAATGTTATCCAAGCCTTCGTTCAACTCTTTTTCAGATAAGGAGCCGAGTTCGTTATGACGTTTCATCTCAGCTATGCTGAGTTTTTCCTGATTGGACATAGCTAACATGCTTGATGCGGAATCGAAAGCATAAGCACAAGAGTTGTTTTTTTCGAATTCGGAATTGTTAATGCTTTTAGTAAATTCGGACTTGGTGAGGATGAATCCCCCGCCAATGGAAAAATAGGTTTCGCTTAGTATGATTTGCCCGGCGTTATCGAGTAATTCAAAAATCAATCCGTTGGGGTGTTCATCTAGAAATTGATCGCGATCAAAGATTATGTCCTTATTTGCACGGAAATCAATTTTTCTATTGGTTGCACATTCTAACTCCTCATTATTCCACAATTGAGAAATAAGCGACTCAAGGTCATGTTTAACTACCATTTCAGGTGTGTATCCATGCAAACCCAAGATAACTGCTCGGTCTGTTGCATGTCCCTTGCCTGTGAATGCGAGCGAGCCGGTAAGCACACATTTTATTTGGTTTTTTGAATGCGTATTTGTGGCGTTATAAAATTCGATAACTTGATTTCGAAAATCTAATGCGGCAAGCATAGGGCCGACGGTATGGGAACTGGAAGGACCAATTCCTATTTTAAAGAGCTCAAGTACACTGATGAACATAAAACCACGCTATATCGTTAACTTGTTTTTGCAAAAAAAAAATATTCATAGAATTTGTAATGTAAATGGTGTAAATACGTTTACAATTTGTAAGGCATCACTCAAAGTGAGAATTTCTTATTTTTATTATAGCGAACTTATTCGTAGAGGTAGAGGCTGGATATTGATTTAATGTAATATCGAAATCACCCAGGATACGCATGGGTAATTATTTAATGCGTGGATAAATCAGATGGAGTTTTTTCATCATGCTCTTGGTTTTGCCAAGCGGTTAGTGGATCTGCTGTTCCATTGGTAACAAATTCTAAAAATGAACTGTGAAATTGGCTATCCCCCTTGTTTTTTAGCAAACTTGGGAGACCGATATTTTTTCGGCAGGTATCTTCTTCCCAAATTAACATGGATTCTATAAATGGTCGTAACCAATCATTTTTCTTGACCATATCTTTTAATTCACAACGAACAATGTTCATACCATTCATATAAAACATGCTAATGGCTGTTTTCGTTTGGCAAAATGTTAATAATTCTGTATCACTGATTGCTGCGTTGTGAATGTCCAGGTCATTTATCTCTTTATTATAATGAGCAAGGGATTTTATATGGCTACTTAAATTTCCAGAAATATAAGGATTGTTAGCGAAAAATGATGTGGCCTTTTCCGCAGGGCTTAAGCACAACACTTGAAATATGGCATAGGAATGAACATAAGAGGCAATATAACCTCGCAGGGATAACAAGGGTTCATCAGAAGTGCTCATATCAAATATTTTTTTATAAAAATATTCAATCAGGTCTTGTTTTGAATTGTCCGGAATTTCTTTTAAAATTGGGTTATGCTGAAAATACTCTCGCGTGTGTGATGCTAGCGCTTTTCCTAAAAAGGAGTCTTGCCAGTTTTTAATGATTGATTGCTGTTCTTTGTTTAGGTTTTCTATCATTTCAATGTACTTGTTGTTTATTATTTATATACACACAAATAAGCAGAGTCTTCGGTTATCTTTACAAGAAATGAGGAGTTTGCTGCTACGATGAAAGTTTCATTGATTTCAATGTCACGCCATTCAGATTCATTCGGTAATTTTGCTGACATTGTGCCACTGATTAATGTCATATGTTCAATAGAACTGGTCGAAAATTCGTAGTCGCCAGCGGCCATAACACCAACCGTTGCGTCATTTTCTTTTTGTTTAAATGCTAAAGACTTTACTTTCCCATCGAAATATTCGTTTACATCAAACATTTTTTCTCTCTTCTTATTTCACGCCTAAGCTACGAAGGTAATCTTCGTAATTTCCTTTAAAGTCTACAATGCCATCAGGTTTCATTTCGATAATACGAGTGGCTAACGACGAAACAAACTCCCGGTCATGGCTGACAAAAATTAGCGTGCCGGGATAATTCTCCAAAGCCAAGTTTAATGATTCAATAGATTCCATATCCAAGTGGTTAGTGGGTTCGTCCATGACCATGATATTTGGTTTTTGTAACATGAGTTTTCCAAATAACATACGGCCTTGTTCCCCGCCCGAAATGACTTTAACGGATTTTTCCAAGTCATGTCGGGAAAATAACATTTGCCCTAAAACGCCACGAACAACCTGATCATCATCTTCTTCGCCAGTCCATTGTGACATCCAATCTATGAGTTTTTTGTCTTTCTCAAAATCAGCGGCGTGATCCTGCGCAAAGTAACCAATGTTGGAATTTTCAGACCATTTTAGTTCACCAGAATTCAATTCAATGTCAGAAACCAGTGCTTTCAGTAATGTCGTTTTACCAATGCCATTTGGGCCTATTACTGCGACACGTTCACCCACTTCAATGGTGAGATCAAGATTTTCAAATATTTTCGCATCATAACTTTTAGATAAATTGGTGGCTTCTAACGCTAAACGAAACAGTTTCTTTTCTTGATTGAAACGAATAAAGGGATTGACCCGACTGGAAGGTTTAACATGTTCCAATTTTATCTTATCAATTTGTTTTGCTCGAGATGTTGCTTGTTTAGCTTTCGATGCGTTTGCTGAAAAACGGCTTACAAATGTTTGTAGTTCGGCAATTTGTGCTTTTTTCTTGGCATTATCAGCAAGCAATCTTTCTCTGGCTTGAGTAGATGCAGTCATGTATTCATCATAGTTGCCAGGATAAATACGCAATTCACCATAATCTAAATCTGCCATGTGAGTACAAACACTGTTCAGGAAGTGACGATCATGTGAAATGATGATCATAGTACTGTTGCGATCATTCAACACGTTTTCCAGCCAGCGAATGGTATTGATGTCCAGGTTATTGGTGGGCTCATCGAGTAATAAAATATCGGGATCTGAAAATAATGCTTGAGCAAGCAAAACACGTAACTTCCAACCTGGTGCAACAGCGCTCATCAATCCATAATGTTGTTCGGTTGGAATATCCAATCCCAATAGTAATTCACCAGCACGTGACTCAGCTGTGTATCCGTCCATTTCTGCAAATTGGCTTTCTAGGTCGCCGACTTTCATGCCATCTTCTTCAGACATTTCCGGTAACGCATAAATTCTATCGCGTTCGCTTTTAATGGCCCACAATTCTGTGTTGCCCATGATGACTGTATCAATCACGGAATACTCTTCATAAGCAAATTGATCTTGTTTTAACTTGCCCAAGCGTTCTGAAATATCAAGCGATATGTTGCCAGCTGAAGGTTCTAAATCGCCACCAAGAATTTTCATTAGTGTGGATTTGCCGCAGCCATTGGCGCCAATAAGACCGTAGCGATTTCCTTCGCCAAATTTTACAGAGATGTTTTCAAATAACGGCTTAGCGCCAAATTGCATGGTGATGTTTGCAGTAGATAACACAAGAAATCCTAAAAAATTGTAATAAAACAGTAAGTTATGCAGATAAGTGCATAACGAAAATGGTGCCGGAGTATATCAGATATTGGAGCAGAGGCCAACTAAGTTGGTCAAGAATTGGCTTGGGATTAGGTAAGTGTGCATAGATAAATCTGATGAAAGATCTTATTAGTGGTTTTGCGAAAGTTTGATGCCTATGTGGCAGCCTCCCATATCGCTTTTATCAATATTGATATCGCCGTCATAGGCTTGGACAATTTCACTAACAACAGCGAGACCGATCCCTGTGCCATCACGTTCGTCTGAGCGGATACCCCGTTCGAGGACTTTTTTAATAAGTTTAGGATCAATCCCTGGTCCATCATCATCGACATGAATCAGCAATTGCTTCGGCTTGCTTTCAATTCGTACTTGGACATTCGAGTCTGCCCATTTGTATGCGTTATCAAGGACATTGCCCAACATCTCAAATAAATCGGATTCATCGCCAAAAAAAAGTAATTCCTCGTCCATTGGCAAGTTGGCAGCAATCTTTTTATCGGCATACACTTTATCTAAACTGTTACATATTTTATGAATGACAGAGAAAAGGTTCACGGGTTTGCTCAATGGATTTTTACCTGAGGTTGATGCACGTTGAAGTTGGTAATCGACGATTTTTTTCATTTGATCAACTTGTTCAGCGACGACTTTCTCCAAAGGATAACGTGGGTCATTGCTTTCGCTCGCACTACGTAATAAGGCCAGTGGTGTTTTAAGGCTGTGTGCAAGATCCGACGAAGAATTTCGGTAACGTGTCAGATGCTGTTTATTGCTTTTTATCAGCGCGTTAATATTTTTTGTGAGGGGGCCAAGTTCTTTGGGATAAACAGACTGTAGTTGGGATTGCTCTCCTGATTCAATAGATTCAATTTCGAGTGCCGCGTGGCGTAATGGTTTTAAACTCCAGCGCATTAAGCTACCTTGAACAATAAGCAATAATAAGGCAACGCCACCGAGTAATAACCACAAGGTCTGTCGAAAGTTTTTCGTTTCTTTGTTATATGAGTCGAGCGATTCCAGTATGTTTATGGTGTACCCAAGGTTTCTATTACTCACATCCCATGAAACGCCATAGTTATAATTAAACAGCAATTCGCCGTCGGCTATCGAATCAATGGTAAAGAGTGTTTCGGTATTTTTTAAATTTGGTGGTTTAGGTAGGACTTTTTCATTGCTGGATTCGGATTGCCACAAAATTTTGCCTTTAAAATTTGTGACTTGTGCATACAAGCCAGATTGAGATTGATTGAAACGAACAATTGGGAGAATGTCCGGGATGTATACACTACCATCGATTCTAACTTCTGCTGAAGCAATTAATGCCATGGCATAGCCCTGTAACCGATCTTGAGTTGCATCTTTAACAGATTTTTGAAAAGCTTTATCTAATACAAAAGCCGTAATCCCAAGAAAGCTGGTAAGCACCAAACTTAAGGATATGAGTAGTCGTAATGTGATGGATAACATTAATTATTTATAGGTAAACTAAATCGGTAACCGCGACCCCGCAAGGTTTCAATGGGTTTATAGGTATTGTCGGGATCTAGTTTTCGCCTGAGTCTGCCAACAAATACTTCAATGGTATTACTGTCTCGATCAAAGTCCTGATCATAAATATGTTCTGTTAATTCGGTTTTTGAAATGACTTTATCATTATGCATCATCAAATATTCTAGTGTTTTATATTCGTATGCAGTTAATTCAATGTGATGTCCTGAAACGTTGACAACTTGGGAATTGATATCCAAATCTATGGGAGCTGCATTGATTATCGAATTGGTTTTTCCTGATGCACGTCGTACCAACGCTTTAATACGTGCGATCAGTTCTTCGTAGTGAAAGGGTTTAACCAGGTAATCGTCTGCGCCGGCTTCCAATCCTTCCACTTTTTCCTGCCAACGACCTCTCGCAGTTAATATAAGAATGGGAAACTTGCGTTTATTGTTGCGCCATTGCTGAATCACTTTCAAGCCTGAAATATCAGGTAATCCAATATCGACAATGGTCGCATCATACTCATGTTCTTCGCCCAAAAAGGCACCATCCTGACCATTCGCTGCTTCGTCCACAGCGTAACCCTGTTTTTTCAATTGAGTGGATAACTGTTGTCGCAGGGAGTCTTCGTCTTCAATAATTAATACGCGCATGTCTTAACACCTTTATTCTCAACCTAATTATAAATTGTTGATGCGGACTATGTCTTGTTTAATTGTTGCTCAAAAAAGGAAAAGAACTCAAGAGGGAAGGAGGCGTGGGAGCGAGTTCTTTTCCTTGTGTTAATCGACTAAATCATTAATCTATTTTTCAATGGCTAATACAAAATCGACCAATTTTTCAATGTTTGCATCAGTCACACGTGGTGAATAGGGAGGCATAGGTACACCTTTAGTGACTTCTGTCCAGTTTCCTTTACCGCCAGTTTTCACTTTTTTGATTAATTGTGCTCTAACATCCTGGTCTTTGTAACGTTTAGAAACATCACGCCATGCAGGACCTACGACTTTTTTCTCAATGGAGTGGCAAGCTAAACAACCGCTTTTCTTGGCAATGTCTAAAGGCTTTTCTTCTGCCATAACTGTTAGGCTTGAGACCACTAAACCAAGTGCTATTCCGAGTGTCATAAGTTGTCGTTTCATATCTGTTCTCCGATGGGTTAATTGACACTTTCCTTAAGTGTTGGAGCTAGATTACGGTTTTTAACCTGAATGAGTACTGAACGAGATTGAGTTTTTTTACCAACAAAAAACTGGTTTAATTATGCACTATTTTCAGATAACTTATTCTTTTTCTGTTTATCTGCAAATAATAGTTGGTAGGGAGTTTAGATTAATTGTTATTGCTGAAACTGAGTATTAGTGAGATGAATAGCTAGTGTTTTTCAGTGATGATCTCGGATGGAGTAAAAGAAAATAATGGAGAGTAAATTATAAATTTTCGTAGTTATACAAAATTTCGGAAATTTTTAATTGATTATGTTGTTCGGTTATTCGAATAATAATGGTGCCGTTGTACCTGCCTATGGTGTTTGATCCTTTCTCATTAATCGCAACTTTAAAAGCACCTTCACCAATTGAGCTATCGCCACTTGTTTTCCAGTTCATATCGTATAGTTGGATTTTTCGAGATATTGTTATATCAAAAAGTTTTTCGTATTCGGTGACAAATTTTTCTTTTCCACTGATGTTATTTGATGAAACTTCTTCTGAAACAAGTTGGTCAATTTTTTCAAGATCCCCAAAGCGGTAGGCGACCTCAAATTGAGAAACTAAGGCGTTTAAAGAGAGATCATCTATCGGATCAGATGAAAAATTGGCAGGATTTAAAACCACTTCGTCCAAATCTTCCATGAAACCTGATTCATCTGTTGAATTCCCACGGGATGCTTCAAAAAGGGCAAGAACTTCAGCTTCCAGTTTTGCTGCTAGGGCATCACGTTCTCGCAGATCGGCTTCTAATTCAGTAAAGGGTGAAGTTTCTTCTGGTTTATCAGAATTTAAAGTTGCTTCAATATCATTGCTTGCCACATCAAACTCAGTGGATGGCGTCGGGTTTTTATCAATAGCGATTGTGTCGGAGGTGTCTTCAACAATTTCATTCTCTACTTCAGCTATTATGGGAGTATCATTAACCTCGGTTAATTCGTGTTTGGATATATTATTTTCGTCAATAGAATTTAGGATTTCGTCAACCGGTGTTGGTAATACAGCTTTCGCGACTTTAGTGGGTTCCGGAATTTTATTTTCCACTAGAGTGTTAACTGCCCTATCCGGCGGGAGTTGATTGAACTTTGTGTCTACGAATAGAACTCCATAACTTATGACTAGTGAAGCCACATACGCAAGCGAGACTGTGAATATGGATTCCTTGTTAAACCATCGATTGGGCTTTTCTTCAACGGGTACGTCGTCAGTCTCAAATTCTTCATCTGTGTTGAAAATCTCTTCATTTGTTGCAACAACAAAGTCAGTGTCAATATAATTTTTATTTTTATTTTCCTCTTCGTGGTTTGAGACAATGGGCTCAACTAATTCTGGCTCAGGATCTAGCGTGGAAACTGGGGATAAAGCAATTAAATTATTAATAATCTGCTCAGGAAGGCCATGGGATTTTTCGATTATTTCTACCAGTTGAATATCGTTGATCGGTTCTTGCGGATTCAAGTTTAAAATTTTCAACTGATTATTAATGAATGTCAGTGAATCCTGGTCAGACATCGGCATCAATTCGTAGGAGATCATCACTGCTTCTTTTAATGCAGTGAATTCATTAAGCGATATCATGTAAAGGAAATCATCGGTGCCGCACAATACGACTTGAATGCAATGTTGTAAATGTTCGTGGGCTAAAATACTGTTGAGCACATTCAGGTCAGCGGGTAACAGGTTTTCAGCATCATCGATAAAGACCAGCACTTTCTTTTTGCTGAGTGTCATAAAACGATGAATATCACTGAGATATTTAAATTGATCGATTGCATTAGCTTGTAAAATTTTTGGCTCGATTGCTCGCGCTAAGGTGTTTAACAAACCATCTTCTGCTATATCTGATGTTAATAGCTTGAGCGCTTTTACATTTTCATGTCTAAATTCATCGTAAAGTACATTGAGTAAACTGGTCTTGCCGACGCCCTCAGGGCCGCTAAGTAGTACCAATCCCGCACCTTGCTCCAAACCATAGCGTAAATGTACCCAGGCACGTTTGTGTGGTTTTGAAGCGAGAATTTGAGATTTGTCAGCCTGACGCGAGAAGTTGCCGTCTATTTTTACTTTATTAGATGTTTTCATTGAGATGAGTCAATTGCAGATAAAATGCCTAATTAACAAGTGAACGCGTCAAGCATGACATTGTAGAATTTAGGCTAAATTAATTCTGGAAAATATTTTTTAAATTAAGTATTAATAGGAGAGATTAACTCATTATAAAACAATGAGTTATGAAATTTTAGTGCTTGGTGCCCAGAACCCAGATAAGGAAATTATTTGCTAAATATTTTGGTGGATGACATTAAAAAAGTGACTTAACGAAATTATCAATATCAGGCCTGTGTTATATAACACAAGTTATAGATTGTAAATTTACGATTAGGCATTGTGTAGCAAAAGGTGTGACAACTATTGTCATTAAATTGCCAAAACTTGTCACAACCGAATGGTTTCTAATCATTCAATTGAGCAAGTTTTGTATTGTGTTGTGAACCGATTTGATCAGTTAGTGAAAACGACGGTTCCAATATATATCACGACATTCGTGGATCGATTTTTGACCTTAAATCATCGGCATTTGAACAATCAGTAATGACATTGCGAATTTTGTTAAAAGCAGCAGCAGCCTTTTTAGGATCTTTAGCAAAGCTGGTTAGCCTGTCACCGGACCATCCAGCGTACTTCATCATTTCATTTTTAAATTTAGTACCACCGACGCCACCGCCACCTAACTCAATAATTCTGTTTTCAATGAGTTGATGAGGCTGTTTCTCAATGGTCAGTTTTGTAAAATCTTCTTCATTTACTTCTGGATAATCATCACTCATTAGGTGCTCCCTGCGACCGTAACTTTATGTACAATACAGTTATTCGTCTGCGGGGGGAAATTCTTTAATTATTGTAAATTTCCCCCATGAATCGAGGCAATGGGGGAATCTGGATTGCGTCTAAACAATCCAGATAAGAACATAAAATTAATTAGGGTTGCATATAGGCATAATTCATTAATTGAAAATCGGTGATAGCCGTAACGCCTGAGGTTACATATTCAATACCCGGAATCAAGTTGGCTGTGACAATACCTTTACCTCTCGAAGTATTTTGACAGAAATAAACTTGCACACCCTGCGCGATCAATGACTCCACTTGCTCTTGGAAGGGATTTTCTTCAGCAAAGGGTTCTACTGCATCGTTAGCAAGCACTAGCTTGTAACCTGCACCGTATGCGATGGCAACAATTTTAAAATCTTTGCCAACTTTCAAACCGTGGGTTATTTGATAATCTTTAATGGCGTTTTGAATATTTCCCAATGCGTAAGGTTTTGCACAAGTTTCATCTTTACAGCTTTGATTAATTTGATAAACAACTCGAATGGCTTGCCGCTGTAAACATCGAGTAATCTCAGCTGTGCCCGGGCCAAACTCTTGGTCCAATGGTAAATCATTGACCAAACCAACAGGACAATCAGCATCGTCATCATCGACCGAATTAATTTCTACCCCATAGCTAAAAACTGAACCTGATTCATCATCCGCAGTGGCTTGACAACCTGCGAGATACAACATAACCACAATCAACAACACTTTTCGTATACACATTACTTTCTCCCCTTTGTTGCAATGAGAATAATCGCTGGGAGGAATGAGTTAATCGCCGAACAAATGGGCGTGCTAAATCACTTTCTTAAATTAGATTTACCCAACCGATTTTTCTCGGTTTTGATTTCCGTATTTAGAAAGCGCCACAATTATTGCTGGGAATTGATTTCGCCTTAGAAAAGCAATAGGAATGAAACAGTGAAATTTTTATTGGTAATAAAATTATTTTTATCATTGCCAAAATATATATTAAGTAGGCAATTACCGGTACAACTAGTGTAGTTAGGATTGATAAAATTACAAGAGCTAATTTAGGGAACCTCTGATTAAGTCATCTAGCGAGTGTTAACTTCGTTATATTGAAACTCATACCCAAAGGGCACACTGAAATGCTCATTTACTCGAGTAAACTCGACAACTGCTCCTGCGTTGTTCTACC
>Ga0316207_10001611_pt1 | contig 26725 bp, 26 predicted proteins | sample 6weekpyrite_MG_FD_204943 | JGI IMG/M metagenome (GOLD analysis project Ga0316207, IMG submission 204943) | Microbial mat bacterial communities from mineral coupon in-situ incubated in ocean water Damariscotta River, Maine, United States -... | ecosystem: Environmental > Aquatic > Marine >... | reverse complement strand
ATGTCCTCAAACAGAAAAATAGATGAATCACACCCTATAGCTTCGGCAAAATTACCTGATGGCTCTCGTATAGAGATACAGATACCTCCGGTATCTGCCAATCTTGATAGTGACGGAAGCCCAGGTTCTTATGTAACGGTTAGAAAGTTTCGAGAAGTTCCCTTACTGTTTGAAACACTGATAGATTCAAATATGATAGACCTAAAAATGGCCTATTTTCTAATAAAAGCCATTAGAGGAAAATTAAACATCGTAGTCTCCGGCGGTACATCAAGTGGAAAAACTACTTTTTTAAATGCCATTACCCGTTTTATAGATGAAGGTGACCAACTACTAACGATTGAAGATACGAAAGAGATGAAACCACAAATGCCTTGTCATTCCATCCGTTCCTTTGAAGCTCGCCCGCCAAATGAAGAAGGTGCAGGAGCCATAAGCATAGAGAGTCTACTTCGGACTGCTTTACGTTCAAGTCCAAGAAGAATAATAGTTGGGGAGTGTAGAGGGCCTGAAATTGTGACCATGCTTAATGCTATGAACACTGGACATCCTGGCTCCATGACAACGATTCATGCAGATGACACGAAAGAGGCAATTGTCAGAATTGAAAATATGTTCTTAGAAGCGAGACCAACAGCCAATATGACCTTTGTTCGTTCACAAATCATTTCTGCTGTAGATTTAATAGTTCAAATTGTTCGTTTCCCTGACGGGACACGAAGAGTCATTAAGATATCTGAACCTGAAAAACGCATAGAGGAAAACGGTGTCGTATCGATGCTTGATCTGTTTGAATTTCAACGGTCAGTAAATAATGATAATCCTATGGATTCAAGCGGAAACTTTAAAGCTATTTCAGGATCTTCCAGAGCTATAACAAAAATGATGCAAAACGGTGTAACTATGCAAAGCCGTATCTTTGACAATGATTTTACAGTAACAAAAGAGATGCTTACCAGCGAACTTAAAGAATTTCATCCAAAAAGAATGTGTGGATGGAAAGCAAATTATATGTCTGAGATCATACAATCATCATATATAGCAGGAAAAAATATTTTAGAAAGATGGCCTAACTTAAAATGATGACTAATTTACAAATAGATATTTCCCTGCTTTTTATCATAACTTTCAGTGCTACAGCATTCGTATATATAGTTTATACAGAATACCAACGTATAAAACATATCAACTATATTAAACATGTAATATCATTAGAAGACTCAGATAATGACATCTTACAGGAGAAACAGATACAAAGCCGAAATAACCTGAAAAATAAAGTAAGTATTTGGATGATACAGGCAGGACTCAACTTTTCACCTTATCTGTTCATACTTCTTTTTCTCTCATCCTCTTTTTTTACAGGCTCTCTTTTTTCTCTATTTCTACACCATTGGGGTGGTTATATCATAGGTATGCCATTTGGAGCATTTATATTTTATATGGTCTTACAAACTGTTATAGAAAATAGAAAAAAAAGATTTAACAAAGCTCTTGCCGTCGCTATTTCCGTACTTGTAAAAATGATGAAAAACGGTATAGGGTTTGAACAGGCACTTGCCAAATCAGTCTCTGTATCCGGATCAAAACTGTTTCGAGGCATATTTGAAAAATTCTTTCAAGAAAAAAATACTATTGGAGAGATAGAAGCATTTTCAAACTTGAATAAACTGGTAAATTCCAAAGAACTTCGCATATTTGCATTGGCTATAAAAATAGGAAGAGAAAGCGGTGGACAATTCTCTAATACCCTAGAAAAAGTCGAAAAAACAATTAGCTACAGAGAAAAGATGCAAGAGAAAGTAGATGTAGTTACAAGAGAAGCAAGTGTCGGCTCTTATGTCGTTGTACTTATAACAATATTTTTATATTTTTCTTTAAACGGAAACTTTAACGGGAAACTTCATTATTATTTCATGGAGTCCGAATATGGAAGAGTGGAACTATTAGGCATTTCTATTTGGGTATTTATAGGAATAATGATCAACAAAACTATAACAAAGGTAAATAAATAATGGAATTTTTTGCCAATCTTGTCTTACTAATCTCTAGTGGCATCATCCTTTTATTTGCAATTTTATATATTATTGAACAATATAAACATACCAAATTTTTACATGCTGTATTTACAGAAGATGACGACATCATTATCGATACTGTATATAGTGCCAAAAAAGCAGAGTTCAAACTTAAATTACAACGAGCAGGTCTAAAACGCAAGCAATTCAATGAAATTGTATTTGCCAGTATCCTGGCGGGGATATCTTTAATATCTCTTGTCTTGATTTTAGAATTGAGTCTTGTCAATGAAATTGTTTTATTTATATTAGGTATAGGTATTTCTCTGTTTATGCCTTACTTGTATCTTGAAGAACAGATCAAAGCACGAATTAAAAGAATCGAAGCTGATCTTCCTATTTTTATAGATCTGCTTATTATTATTCTTGAAGGTGGAGGAGGGCTTAATAATGCCATCGATAAAGTGACCATAGAAGGAAAGAGTGTTTTAGGTCCTGACCTGCTGAATGAGTCTAAAAAATTTAAAAATGAATTTATAACCTATTCTAGCGATGTTGCCTATACAAACCTTGTCAATCGTACAGGAAGTGATGCTATCGCAACTATTGTAGGCTTTATGCGGCTCTCTGAAGAAACTGGAATCGGCGTTAAATCGATCTTTGAAAATCAAGCACAGGAACTAAAATCAATGGAGATGTTAAATATAGAAAAAAAAGCAGCGACGATGAATATAGGCATTACTTTTGTGATGTTCATATTCATTTTACCTGCTGTAATTGCAATGGTGGCATTTCCTATGGCTGCAAATGCACTAATGCCGGGATTTTAAAAAAGGGAGTACAATGAAAAGTAGAAAAACAAGAATTATAATGGGAATACTGGTGGGACTAGTTTTGTTTAGTTCATCAACAGCATTACTTTTATATTTAAAACAAAACAACAAAAAAAAGAGTTCTCAAGAAAGCATAGAGGTATTTGTCGCTGCTAAAAATTTAAAAATAGGCGACCTGTTGGATGCACATGCAATAACAAAAGCAAAATTTCCTAAAAGTCATGTCTCTTTTATACCACTGAGAGACAGTGAGATAATGCACCGCTATGCCCGTGTTGATATCTATAAAGATGAGCCAATACGAACAGAAAAGATATCTGCAACTAAACCGGTTGAACAAAAATATGAGAGACAACATATACGCAAAAACATTCCATTACTAACAGCACTGAATAGCTCTTCTAAAATAAACCAGATCACGCAAGACACAATAAGTGTATCACTTTCACTTTTTAAAAACAACTACACTCTTTTATCTACAGACGATTATGTAGATATCGTCACAGCAATTCCTTCCGATACTAAAAAGAGCAATGAGAGCTTTCATACCAAATTTATTGCTTTACATGTAAAGATAGTTGGTTTCTTAAGTCATACCAAAGCAGTCAAGACAATGATAATTTATAATGAAAAGCAGCAACCGGTAAAAGCAGATACAATCGTATTGGTTATGTCGCCTAAAGAGATCAAAAATTTTCTAGCCGTTTATTACAAAACTCAACAACTCAATAATAACAGAGTTTATAACACAAACAATTACGGCGGACAGCTATGGCTGATAAAAACACCAAAAGTAATTGATGAAAAAATATATGCCCAAAAGAAACATTTTATGGTTGACCAAAAAAAATATAAAAAAAGTAGTTTCAAACGAAAAGAAAAGGTGGATATATCTTATGAAAAATAGACAAAACTTTCGAAACGGTTTCGGTATGGGACAGATCATAGCAATGTTACTTGTGGTTTTGCCCACAATAGCCTTTGTCATTACCCTTATGATAGATTATTGGAGTATTATGCAAGAAGATTACAAATTAAAACTTATAGCCAATCAGGCCTCCATGGTTCTAGACAGTGAAATAGATTTAAGAGCAGCAGATCTAAACACTACTCTCAATACCAGTGTTGGAAATATCTGTCCAGGAGGTAAGACTTTGAGTTTTTCAACTCCACAAAATGCTCCTGTAATCGGTCAAGTAAGTGTTACGATAAAATATCTACATAACGGCACATACTTTAAAAATAAAACATTGAACACGCAAATGCAAACCTATTCATATCATGATCAGAATATATCAATAACGGGCACATGCCAATAAAAAGAGGAAATAATGAATAAAATACTACTATTACTAGGAATCTGTCTGCATCTCGCAGCAAATGATATTCTTGTTTTTAATAATGAATACCAAGTATTACCCCTGCAAAAAAAGATTCAAAGAGTTATCGTTGGGAACAAAGAAACTATTAATGTATCTCTTTTACGTTCAGCCTCAAAAGATGGAACATTACTAAAAATTTTTGGTAAGAAGATCGGCAATACATCAATACTTATAGTATATAAAGACAATTCAATAGAAAACTATCATGTATATGTTAATGAAAATCTCGGGTATATACAAAAAATGATCAATATAATTGAACCAAACCTTAACCTAAACAAAATAGGTAACGGATCAACAGTTATAACTGGAATATTCAAAGATCCTCATGATAAAAGTAGAATCTATGATGTACTAAAAAAAGGTGGTGTGAATATAGATAAACTGATGGACTTGACAAGCACACAAAAAGTAAATAAAATGATCAGAACAAAGCTTTATTTAATTGCAGTTGACAATCAAAGAGCAAAAGATCTAGGCGGAGTAACAGGACTCAATTTCTTTAATCAATATATAAATGCGGCAGCAAACAAAGGAGCAGCAAATTCTGCAACATTCAGCGGTTTTTTACTTGACAACTTAGGAAACTTTACCTCTGCAACCGGCAATTCAGTCCTTGCTACACTTAATTTTTTGCAGACAAAAGGCATAACCAATATTCTTGATGATACGGTACTTATAACAACAGAAGATAAAAATGCAACCTTTCGAGTAGGAGGCGAACTTTATATTCCTACGGGTATCACACAAAACACCGGTACGGCACCTACCATACAAGTTAGTGCTAAAGAATATGGCTTAAAACTGACACTTACGAGTAAATTCATGCAAACAAAAGGTTATATGCATATCAACGTAAATATACAAGACAGTGCAATAGATGCGAACATAGCCCATAATGTTTCCTTAGGTAACGGTATATCTATTCCATCCTTCGTAAGTAAAAATATTGAGACAAATGTCGTAGTAAAATCAGAACAGGTCATTGCTTTAGGAGGGCGCCTACACAGTGAAAATTCAAAATCGGAAGAAAAAGTACCTCTCTTTGGCGATCTTCCAGTTTTGGGTGAGCTCTTCAAGCATAATATAAAAAATTTAGCCACAACAGACCTAATTTTTTTACTTGTACCGGAAATCGTCGATGCAAATGAAGATATAGACGATACCAATTTTTATAGAAACTTTAAAAATACAAGTAATATCCTACATACAAAAGTAACTGAACTTTCAAAAGAAAAAAGGCACGACAAAAATACAACTATGCACAACATAACCAAAAAAACAGACACGACTTCACATAATACACCTGTTGTCATCGAAGAAGAAAATACAAATACACAATATAGCCACATAAAACCTCTTCAAGAAGATATAGAAGAGTTGACGCTCGATATGCCGAAAAATGAACCTATCCCAATACTTCAAACTTATATTGTAAATACGCAAAAAATATTTTTAAGAGAAAAACCAGCAGATGGAAAACGTATAAAAGTATGGAAAAAAGGACATAAATTCACCTCACAGAATTCAAAGGTCATTAACGGTATAACATGGCTCAAAGTAAAACAAGATTGTTTTTCAACATGCAAAGAAAGTAAAGACAATCTTTGGATATCAAAAAAGTATATAAATATAATTTAATATTATATAATTAGTAAGTATATATTATTTGCTTTAATTATGCAATAGTGATATAATTATCACAGATTTATCACAAATTAAGGAGAGAATATGATTAAAAGTCTACTCAAAAGAGTTAAGTCACAAAAAGGTATGAGTGGTGTGCTGGTTGCACTTTTATTGGTAATTATCGGAGTAGGTTTAGTTGCAGGTTTAAATACATATATGACAAGTGCTAAAACCGCTATTGAAGGAGATGCAAATACATCTTTAAAAAATGCTGGAGTAACTGGCTACTAAAACTATTTTTATATTTGTATTTTATGTTACAATTCACATATGACAAATGTAAGACTTCTTGACCAGTTTCGGTCTTTTTACTTCAAAAACTACCCCGATGATATGGAAACACTGATTTCCTACTTCGCGGTATTTGGCGGACTTGACTGGGAGATTGACACGACTCAGCCTATTTCATGTCTTATTCAAACACTTATCTTAGAAAACTTCGAAACACTTGACACAAAAGTTCAGGAACTTATCATGCATAATGATAAGAACAGACGGCTGCTTAAAGCGCTCGCTATTGGTGACAGAAGGATATTTTCTGCATTCAACAAAGCAGGTCTTAACAATAAAAATGGTGGTGAAATTCTTAACTTTTTACAAGAAAAAGGCATTATACAACTTGAATACTCAAGAGAAAGACATCCGCGAGAATATAAAACAAAACTCAAACGAGAAGAAGCAAGACATCGTATTTCCCATAAAGTCCTTTTTACTTATCCTTTCATTCGTTTTTGGTACTACTTTATTATTCCAAATATCAAAAAAATTCAGGAAAAGAACTATGAAGCAGTATTACAGGATTTTGAGCAAAAGCATAACAGTTATACAAGTCTTGTATATGAAGAATTATCAGAAGTACTTCTCAATTACCACCTGCGTGATTCACATATTATAAGCAGCGGTAGCTACTGGGATGCAAAAACAGAAATAGATATATTGACACTAACACATAATGGAAATATTTATGTTGGCGAGTGCAAATGGACCAATCATAAGATAAATAGAAAAGAACTGCATAAACTCAGAGAAAAATGTAAAAAACTCTCCATTGAACCTACTCAAATCGTCTTTTTTTCAAAAAGAGGTTTTTCAAAAGAGATGATGGCGATGAGGAGTGCTTCACTTGCCCTTTATGAAAGCGAAGATTTTAAAGCATTATTAAAGAAAAGCTCGCGTACTAATATAACAAAAAACTTGTTCAACTGACGATTCGTAATGCCTGATATGCTTCTTGTAAAAGCTGAAATTTCTGCGTGTAGTGTTCTACTAAGTATGGTGTCTCATGAAAAACTGTATCAGGGTGGTATACTTTGGTCAATTTCTTATAACTTTTTTTCAAAGCATCTTGGGAAGCACCGATAGGACACTCTAAAATAGTATAATAATGTTTTTTCTCTTCTTCTATTGTTGACTTGCACAAATCACCAAAACTAAAATTTGCAAAATCGGAATAAAGTTTCGACATGAAATGGTTATCGTAAGTATATTGAATTTGATAATGCAGTATATGGCGTTTGTTTAGTGCACGTTCAAGTCTGGCTTTAGCTTTATAATCACTTACGTCTAAGACCAAAGAGACATCCGTACCTCTTTCAACATATACTTCAAGTTGCGAACGCATATAATTAAGTACCCAGGAATTTGGTGTATCTAAAGATATAAGAACCGTCTTTTCGTCATATGCATAAAGATGTACTTTAATATTTTCAGGTTCTTCAAGTTTATCAAGTTCTATTTTTATAGGCTGATTTCCAAATTTCAACATTGAACGTAAGAAAAATTCATGATTAAAATCATGTGTTTTTGCATGAAATTCACTCAACTCTCTTATAAAGGTCTCTCGAACTTTTTTAAGTGACTTGTTTTGAAATACAAGTACTGCTTTAGGCAAAAAAAGCATACCTCTAGAGTGATGATTTAGAAATTCAGTCATCCAACTTGAATTTAAAGTTGCAAACCCGGTTGTGATAAGAATAAGATTATTGCGTAAAACGATTTCCATACATCCTACCTTTGCTTAGCAATTATTTCATTTATAATTTTAAGCAAAAATAGTTCCACATTAAAAATTAAATATCTCTATTAATTCTTAGAGCTTTGAGATTATTTACAGATATTTTGAGTATAATTGCGATATTAGATATCTAATTACTGCTAAGGAAATAAATTGCGCGAAAATATGAATGAGAAATGTGCCGTTGTTGGGATTTTTGGCCATGAAAAAGCTTCAAAACTAGCTTATTTTTCTCTCCACTCTCTACAGCACCGGGGACAGGAAGCAGCTGGGATCAGTTCTTCTGACGGAGAAAAACTACATACCATCAAAGATCGCGGACTTGTTATGAGTGTTTTTAACGAAAATAAACTCGCCACTTTAAGCGGTTCAAGTGCAATTGGGCATACTCGTTATTCCACAGCAGGGAACGACTCTATACTTGATGCACAGCCAGTATTTGCTCGTTATGATCTTGGAGAAATGGCAATAGTACATAACGGAAATCTCACAAATGCTGAAGAAGTAAGAAACAGACTCATTGAACGTGGTGCTATTTTCCAAACATTTATGGATACTGAAAACCTCATTCATCTTATAGCAAAAAGTGAAAAAAGAAAACTCCTTGACAGAATCATAGATGCCGTACAAAAAATAGAAGGTGCTTTTTCTTTAGTGTTTTTAAGCCGAACAAAGATGTTCGCAATGCGTGACCGTTTTGGTTTTCGTCCGCTAAGTCTAGGGCGTCTTTCCAACGGTGGCTATATAGTTGCAAGTGAAACTTGTGCATTTGATTTAGTTGGCGCCACATTCATACGTGATGTTGAACCTGGCGAACTACTTATTTTTGAAGAAGGAAAAGCACCTCAAAGCATCAAAGTACATGAACCAACACCAAAACACTGTATCTTTGAATATGTCTATTTTGCACGTCCTGATTCTTCTGTGTTTGGACAATCTGTGTATGAAACAAGAAAAAATATGGGGAAAGAGCTAGCAAGAATCCAGCCTGTTGAAGCCGATTTAGTCATACCAGTACCCGATGGCGGTGTTCCGGCATCTATAGGATATGCACAAGAAAGCAGTATCCCTTATGAAATGGGCATTATGAGAAATCATTACATTGGACGTACATTTATTGAACCTACACAAGAAATGCGGGATTTAAAAGTCAAGATGAAGCTCTCACCTATGACTGACATTATAAAAGGAAAAAGAGTTGTAGTCATAGACGATTCCATTGTCCGCGGAACGACCTCAAGAAGAATAGTAAGAATGCTCAAAGAAGCAGGAGCAAAAGAGGTTCACATGCGTGTTTCTTCTCCCCCAACAACCGATCCGTGTTTCTATGGTGTAGATACCCCAAGTAAAGAAAATCTTATAGCAGCAAATATGGGTGTGCAAGAGATCTGCGACTATATCGAGGCAGACTCTTTAGCATATCTCGATGAAGCCTCACTTTTAAGAAGTGTCAATGCAAGTGATGACACATACTGTACTGCATGTTTTACCGGAAAGTATATCGTTTAATGCAACAAATATATACCTATGGAAATTATTTAAAAAATAAATTTGGCGTAAAAATCTATAAGGTCGGAATCAATATTTCCGGATTTACCTGCCCAAATATTGACGGTACAGTAGCAAAAGGAGGATGTACTTTTTGTGAAAATGATTCCTTTTCTGCTAGCACGGATGAGGTACAGGAGCTAAAAGGTTTTCATCTCAATCTCAACTCACGAGAAAATCCTTTTTTGGATAAACAGCTCAAACAGTTAGAACTGCAATTTGATGCTATTTCAAAACGTCAGGCAAAAGAGTATGGTGCTCAGAAGTATTTGGTTTACTTTCAATCCTTCACAAATACATACGCACCCTTTGAAACACTCAAAGCACTTTATGACAAAGCACTCTCATTTGACAATGTAGTGGGTCTTAGTATCGGCACCCGTTCTGACAGTATTACAGAAGAAACACTGAACTATCTCGCAGAACTTGCAAAAGAAAAAGAAATATGGATCGAGTTTGGCATACAATCTGTATATGATGATACCCTTGAAAGAATCAATCGCGGGCACGACAGTGCTAATGTAAAAGAGTGGATCATTAAATCAAAAGAAGCAGGTCTCAATGTATGTGGACATCTGATCTTCGGTCTTCCAGGAGAGACACAGGAGATGATGCTTAAGACATCAAAAGCAGCTTATGAGTGGGGTATAGACTCAGTTAAGTACCATCCCTTGTATGTTGTCAAACGAACTGCTTTGGCAAATGAGTATAATCGTGGAGAGTTCACTCCGATAAACGAGCAGGAGTATCTTGACGTACTTGTAAAATCTATGCAGATGAAACCTGAACATGTAAGTGTCCAGAGAGTAACGGCAGGAATAGACGACGATTCACTGCTCGCACCGCAATGGTGTAAAAACAAGAACCGACAAATTAAAAATATCAATGCTGAACTTAAAAAAATCGGTTTAAAATATTAATATCCATATACTTTTGTAAACTCTGCTGTACTACGAAAATATGGCGGATAATGAAAATATACTCGAAAATCTTTTACCTGTCCAGGTAAAAGTTTTCTAGCAATTACAAATTTTTTCGTAACTGTTTGCGGTTTGTGTGACAGCATGCCAAAACCTTCAGAAAAAAACTCCATAAACCCACTTGGATTATAAAAATTTCCACCTTTTACATTCCCAGTTGCATGCCCTTTATTTACAAGCTTAATTTCCAAAACAACTTTACCAACGGGAAACTTTCCTACATTTTTCACTAATCCATAATAACTTATTTCTTCCGTACTTAGAAGTCTTTTATTATGAAGTTTTATTAATTCCACTTTTTTTGTATACTTATCGACGACTACAATAGAGAATGCTGCCATTAATGTACCAACCAAAACAATAGAAAAAATCATTGAAAAAATAAATTTCTTATTCTTTTGTTTCAATACAGCAACAATTCCTGTAACTATTAACAAGAAAATAATAAACAAAACAATAAAATGCCAATAATTAAAAAGTATCATTTACAAAAAGCCTCCACAGATAAATTATAATCATTTGGATATTTAAATGGTTCAATTATAATTTTAAATTCTTTTTGATCTCCCTTTAATATATCTTTTATTACTATCGACCGCTTTATAAATGGCTTTAGACGTAAAATATAGTTTTTATATTCATTTTTACTGACCTTGTGAATTTCTGCAGTAACTTTGCACTCTCGAAGAACAAATCTTGATTCATTTGTAATAGTACCCTTTACCACTACAGCTTTTACAAAGTTGAGTTTTTTCAATGATGTGATCTTAACAGAATTTTTAAACAGGTATTTATGTATCTGTACATAGCCTAATGTAGGTCCAAGTAAAAGCACTCCAAAACCAAGAAAAAAGAACAATATGGCAAACACTAATCTTTTTCTTAGTAAAAGTGCCAAGATTATAAAGAGGATAAATACAGTGAAAGAAGCTCCAAAAAGTATATAGTCATAACTAATGAGACCATGTAAAAAATTTAAAAGCTTCTCTTTCATATGTGACTACTTCAATCTTGTCTTGAATTCTTTTCAGCAATACCGCTCATATCGAATCTACGCGCAAGTTCTTGTTTAATTCTATCCGGTGAAATATTTTTAGAAGCGAGAGCTACTAGCATATGATAGGTTAGATCGGCAGCTTCATATATCATTTCCTCTTCATTGTTGTCTTTATGTGCAAAACAATATTCTCCTGCTTCTTCAACAACTTTTTTTAAAATCGTATTGTCACCTTTACTTAAAAGTTTTGCCGTCCACGAAGTTTTTGGGTCTGCATTTTTACGCTCTTGTATAGTATGATAGAGCGTATCAATAACCCCATATACCGCTTGTGTATTTACCTCTACTTCTGAAGTGACTTCACCACTTTGCAGTTGTGTAAAAAAACATGATTTACGACCGGTATGACAAGCTACACCCTTTTGATCGACTTTTATCAACAGTGTATCGTTATCACAGTCAAGAAAAAACGATACGATTTTTTGAGTATGTCCGCTGCTTTCACCTTTTTTCCAAATACGTTGCTTACTTCTTGAAAAGTAGTGTGCAAGTTTTGTTTTGAGAGAAAGTTCAAGAGCTTCTTTGTCCATATAAGCCATCATGAGGACTTCATTTGAAGTATTGTCCTGAACAATAACCGGAAGAAGTTCTTGCTTCTCCCAGTCAACTCTGTTTAGTATCTCCTGCATCTTTACTTGGCCGTAGTTCTTTGTTTGATATCTTTTGTATCAACCCAGATATTTGGAGTAGAGCCACCAGGAGTCAAGAAAATTTTAGCATCTTTGTTTACCTGCAAGGCTTCATTAAATTTGCTTTGAACCTTCATCTGCTCAAGCTCTAAAAGTTTTGGAGTCAATGATTTTGCTATAAGTATATTTGCTTTTGCAGTTGCATCTGCTTCAATTGTTACCGCATCGGCTCTACCCTGAGCTTCAATTCTTGCCTGATCTGCCACACCTTGTGCTTCTGCCGCACGTTTTAATGCCTCTTGTTTTGCACGTTGTACTTCTTGCTCTGCACGCTGTACCTCTTGTTTTGCAAGTTGTACTCTCTCTATCTGGTCTTTTACTTTTGCCGGTAAAATAATATCACGCAATTGAATAGACTGTAGAATTACAGGAGAATTCGTCAAATTCTTGATGTTATCACGAATACCCTGTTCTATCGCCGCTGCTATTTTATTTCTCTCTACCGGAATCGATTCTGCATCGTACTTTCCAATAACATTACGAACTACATCACGTACAACAGGGTTTATGATTTTATCCTCCCATGTAAAACCCCAGTTGGAAATTGTCTGTGCTGCGAACTGGGCATTTAGTCTATACTGTACCGTCAGCTCAATAGAAACCGGTAATCCACGTTTATCAAGAATTGTGATAGAGGGTTTTGTAATGATTCCTGCCGCATTTGAATTTGTTTCAATTCTTGATGCATAGTTGATTATACGTACTTTTGTATCGACCGTATAGACCTTTTGAATAATAGGAATGATAAAATGCAGTCCCGGAAGCAATGCCTGATCCTGGTACTTACCGTTCGTACTTAAAATACCGCGTTCACCCTCTTGAATGATAGTAAAAGGTTTTGCCAGCACAAGCACAATAACAATAGCAACAAAAAAATATGTCAGTGCTGCTTTTCCTCCACCGAAATTAAAGTTCATATTTGGTATTTGAGGTCCTTTTGGTCCATTTGTGCCGCCTGAGTTGGAGTTATTGAAACCGCCGCCTTCACTTTTTTTCTTATTAAAGTAATCGTTCATATCTGATGCCATAAGTATATTTTCCTTCAAGTTAAATCCTTTTTTAGTCTATATAAGTTAAGTAATGGTCATACTTTTTATTACGGCCAAATACAATATCAAAATAACCGCTTTGTATGATCGCAGTTATTTCTCCACGTGAACCGCTTCCTATCTCTCTTGCATCCACTACGGCTACAGGTGTGATCTCTGCTGCTGTTCCTGTTAAAAATGCCTCATCTGCAACATAAACCTCTTCTCTTGTAATGCGACGTCTTGTCACGGTGTAACCAAGGTCTTGAGCAAGCTCTATAACTGTTTTTTGTGTGATGGAAGCCAATGCATTGTCACTAGGAGGCGTGATGATCTCACCGTCTTTCATCATAAAAAATGATGCCCCACTTGCCTCAGCAACGTAGCCTTCATCATCCAAGAGAAGGGCTTCATCATATCCACAATCTATAGCTTCATATTTTGCCATTTGAGAGTTAAGATAATTTGCCGTAGCCTTTGCTTTACCCATATTTGAAGTATTAGCCGGTCTTGTCATGGAAACGATTTTCAAACGTATGCCTTTGCGCATGCCTTCTTCACCAAGATATGCACCCCACTCCCATGCGGCCACTGCCGTCTCAACAGGGGCATCTTTATGATAAATCCCCATTACTCCGTAGCCTAAAAATGAAAAGGGACGCAAATATACATTCTCACCGGTAAACTCATTTTTGCGAATCAATTCAATTTGTGCAAGATTAAGTTCTTCGACCGTATATGGTATATTGATAAGTGTCATCTTTGCAGACTCTTTAAGTCTTTTGGTGTGATCGTTTAAGCGAAAGATTGCATAGCCTCTGTCTGTTTTGTATGCTTTTGTCCCCTCAATTACCCCATTTCCATAGTGAATAGTATGCGTAAGTACATGTACCTTTGCATCATCCCATGCAACGAATTTTCCATTCATCCAAATATATTTGGCTGTGTTCATAAAAATCTCCAGATTAATTTATAAGTATTGCTATTTTATCTAAAAAGGTATTTATCTTGTATTAATATGAAAAAGAATGAAATTTACTAAGAAAAGGTTTTACAAAAAAACAAAGCCTATATAGGCTTTGTTTCATGTAAAAAGGGAGAAATGAAATTTGAAATTTGTTAAGTTCTTAGAAGAACCATTGAGAAGTAACTTTGATCCTACGTTCTTTTTCGTTACCTATGTTCACACCGTATTCGTCTTCTTGAACAGTGATACCGGCTTTGATCGTATTACCCATCAAGTACCAGTTCACACCGGCCATTTTAGATGTAAGATCATATCCGTTTGCATCTTTGAACTTGTCCCAAGACTCATATCTTACAAATGGAGCTACAAACCCATAGTCTGCAAAACAATACTCAGCAGTTGCATACCAACCGTTTGATTTACCAGTTTGTGTACTGGTCCAATTTTTTGCTACACCGTCAAAGTCAAAATATTCAGCCTGCACAAATGCACCTTTATAGTGTGCAGACATTTCAAGGTTTAACAACTTGTGGTCAATAGTAACAGGAGTAGCTCCAACACTATAATTAATGTTTGGACTTACCCAATAACCTGCACCAACTTCAAAGTGTTTTCCTTGTGCGAAATATGTTTCAGTTCTAGACTTTTCTTCCCATCCATCAAATGGAGAGAGTACGATCTTACCACCATAGAAAAAATTCTTTTGTTCAAAGTTACTAGCAGAAAATGTACTTCCTGCAGCATCTTTTAGCTTTCCAGAATATACACCGTCACCAAATGCTACCTGATAGTGAACTTTTTTATTCCAGTTACCATACATCTGTGCATTCGTACCACGACGGTTATGCGTAATGTACTGTGCTGCTTCATCAGCTACATGCGGACGGTCATAGTGAATAACACGGGCTGACTTTACAGTTTCTGTACGGGAAATATCGATCTTCGCACGGTAAAGTTTAAAATTTACAAGTGAAGAACCAAAAGGTTTTTTGATTTTTACATATGCATCACCAACGTTAAACTTTTGTTCCCCTTTGTCTTTATAGTTTGCTTTATCATTTCTAACATCCATTGTAAAAGAAGCGTATTTGTTAAAGCCTGCTGCGACCTCAAAACGAACACGTCTTAAATATGCATCATAATAGCTGTCTGTTGCACCTGAAGTCAAGTCTTCAGTACGTCTGTTTTCAAATGTACCTTGAATACGTACACCTGCTTTTAACCACATTTCCGGATTGTCATCAGCAATAAACTTCATGTTAATGTGTGTTTGCTTTCCTAATAAGAAATCTGGAGATTTGTGGTCTACTATAGTAATACTTCTTTTTTTAGCAGGAGCGGTTGACGCACGGTTTAATAATGTACGACCTTCAGCAGGCTGAGTAAAAACCTGACCATTTGCATCTTGGTATAATTTAATTTCATTTGCATTAACAGTAACTGTACCTAGAGTTAAAGCAGTTAAAGCTGATAAAACGATTTTATTCATTTGTAACTTCCTTTTTTTAGTTATTGGAAGTTTAAAACAATTTGGTTACAAAAAGGTTACAAAAAAGATGCTATATTCATAGTATATGTAACCTTACTGTAATAAAAAAGCTCTATAATTTTACAACTTAAATTTAAAAGGTGTAATAGATGACAAAAGTAATCAAACTTGCTCTTGCTGCTTCAGTTCTTGCTGGTGGTTTGAGTGCAAACGATGTAATCAAAGGAAGCGGTGCTTCTTTTCCATATAGTGTATATCAAAAATGGACGAAAGCTTACTATAAAGCAACCGGTATCAAAGTTGACTATATCTCAAAGGGTTCTTCTAAAGGTATCAAAGATGCAAAAGCAAGACAAGTTGATTTTGCCGGTACCGATAAGCCTTTATCACCAAAGACACTTAAAAAATTCAACCTCTACCAGTTCCCTGGTGTTGTTGGTGCCATTACAATGGGTTACAATCTTCCGAGCATATCTAACCTAAAATTAAGCAGAAGTGCGATCGTTGCTATCTCTGAAGGAAAAGTAAAATTCTGGGACGACAAACTCATCACAGCTGAGAATGCAGGTCTTAAGCTTCCACATGAAAAAGTAACTTTCGTTCACCGTGCAGACGGTTCCGGTACTACTTTTAACTATACATACTTTTTAAGTAAAGTATCTAAAGAGTGGAGAACAACTTACGGTGCTAAAAAGTCTCTTAACTGGCCTGGAAACCAACACATAGGTGGAAACAAGAACACTGGTGTTGCAAGTCTTATTAAACAAACTCCGTATTCTGTAGGATACATTGACTATGCTGATGCAAAGAAAAATGGTATCGTTATGGCTTCTGTAGAGAATAAAGCAGGAAAATACATCAAACCGTCTTTAAAAGCATTTCAAACTGCTGCCGCAAAAGCAAGCTTAGATCCTAAAAAAGATTTCTACGCTGTAATAGCTGATCCTAAAGGTGCCGATTCTTACCCTATCGTTGCAGCTACCTTCATATTAGTACCTGCTGAAAAACCTAAAATGGATAAAAGAGTAACGGCATTTTTTGACTGGTCATATAAAAATGGTCAAGAGATCGCAAAAAGTTTAGGTTTCGTTCCATTACCTGACTCTTTAACAAACAAAATCAAAACATACTGGGAAAAAAAGGGGATTAGATAATCTCCCTCCCCCCTCTTTTTTTTTCTGACGTAATCTCTTTGTAATTAAACTTTACTATAATTACATCATAATTTAACTCTTGGGGTTTTCTTGTATGGAAAAAATATTTCAAAGGCTCTCTTTTTCTAGTGCGTCTCTTGTACTCCTTCTTCTCATTGGTATTTTCACTACATTGTTCATTGCTGCAAAACCCGCGATAAATGAATTTGGTATCCATTTTTTAGTCGATCCTACATGGAATAAAGAAGTAGCTGTAGAGGCATCTGACACAACTACTTCAAAAAGTGTAAAAAACAATACCATCATGGATGAAAATGACATCATGCTCGATGAGGATGATGAAGACTCTCTGAATACAATAACAATATACGGTGGACTTGTTCCTATTGTCGGCACAATACTCTCAACGCTTATCGCTCTAGCTTTTGCACTTCCAATAGCTATGGGAATTGCAGTTTTTTTAGCAGAAATGGCCTCTGAAACTATTTCAAAATTTGTTGGCATGGCCATAGAACTCTTAGCCGCTATTCCAAGTATTATCTTTGGCATGTGGGGATTATATTATTTTGCACCTATTATTGCTGATACATTTGGTGGATATCAGGTATCACTTTTAACCGCCGGCCTTGTTTTGGGAGTTATGATTCTCCCCTTCATGGCAGCTATTACCCGTGATAGTATGAACACCACTCCAGATGTGCTCAAGGAATCTGCTTATGCTTTAGGAGCCACAAAATTTGAAGTTGTAAAGGATGTCATCTTTCCTTACTCAAAAGTTGGTATCATTGGCTCAATAATCTTAGCTTTAGGTCGAGCATTAGGTGAGACAATGGCCGTTGCATTCTTAATCGGTGCTGTTTATTCTCTTCCTGAAAAAATTACCGACCCTACTATTTCAATTCCTGTTGCCATGGCAGTTAATTTCGGTGAGGCAAGTGGACTGGGAGAGAGTGCTCTTTTTTATTTAGGTCTTATTCTTTTTGTAATGAGCTTTATAATCATTTCCTTTGCAAAGTTCTATTTTCTAAAAAAGGTTAAATTATGAGATTGCTACTTAACAAAGTCTTTTTAATGCTTTCTATGTTTGCAGCACTTTTGGGACTTGGATTCTTAGGCTGGATCTTGGCAACACTATTTTTAGAGGGAGTCTCTTCTTTACATTTTAGCCTTTTTGTAAAGGATCTTGTAGATGGAGGGCTTCGAAACCTCATTGTAGGACAACTAATACTCGCATTGTGTGCAGGTGCACTTGGTATTCCTCTTGGTATGCTTGCAGGAATTTATATTAGAGAATATGACAGTGGAAAATATGCAGAACTTATTCGAGATCTCAGTGATATAATGATGTCAGCACCATCCATTGTTATTGGTGCTTTTGTGTATGCGATAGCTGTTGCACCTTTTGGTGGGGCAAACGGGTTCGCAGGGATCATAGCACTCTCTATCATGATGATACCCATTATCATCAATACAACTGATTCTATGCTTTCCCTTGTTCCAAAAGAGTTACGTGAAGCAGGAATCGCACTGGGTGCTTCAAAATACCGTGTTATCTTAGATATAGTCATAAAAGCTGCAAAGGTCGGAATTATGACCGGTATTTTACTTGCTTTTGCAAGAATAGCAGGTGAGACGGCACCCCTACTCTTTACATCAGAGACAAGCAACTACTTTTCCCTTGATTTGAGAGAGAGTTTTCCATCTTTGACGGTAAGTATATACAACCTAGCGAACGAACCTGAAAAATCAAGTCGTGATCTGGCATGGGCCGCATCATTCATACTTACTATAATGGTCTTAGTCATCAATTTAGTAGGTCGATATATCACAAGAAACAAACATAAATAATAAGGAAATATAATAATATGTCGGTAATGAATATTAAAAAATTCTCGTTTACATACCCTTCAGCAGAAGAACCTTCCCTTAAAAATATAACTCTTCCTATAGAAAAGAACATGATCACTGCCCTTATTGGTCCTAGTGGCTGCGGAAAATCGACACTTTTACGTGCTATGAATCGTATCCATGATCTCTATCCGGGAAATAAATATGATGGAAAGATCGAATTACTAAATACGAATACCGGTAAATTTGAGAATATTCTAGAAATAAAAAAAGAGAATGAATTTATCAAACTGCGTCAAAAAGTCGGAATGATTTTTCAAAAACCGACACCTTTTCCTATGAGCATATTTGACAATATCGCATACGGCCTTAAAATTGCAGGGATAAAAAACAAAAATGAACTTGCAGATCGTGTTGAAGCGGCACTTAAAGGTTCTGCTCTTTGGAAAGAGGTATCAGACAGATTGAATAAATCTGCAATGGGTCTCTCAGGTGGACAGCAACAGCGCTTATGTATAGCAAGGGCAGTAGCCGTAAAACCTGAAGTACTTTTATTTGATGAACCTACATCAGCACTTGATCCAATTTCCACAGGTGCCATTGAGGAACTCATTGTAGAATTAAAAAAAGATGTAAGCATCGCTATTGTTACACATAATATGCAACAAGCCTCTCGTATTAGCGATTACACCGCATTTATGTACCTTGGAGACTTAATTGAATATGACAAAACTGAAAATATCTTCTTAAATCCTAGAGAAAAGAAAACAGAAGATTATATAACAGGAAGATTTGGCTAAAGTATAAACAAAGGAGATAAACATATGTTACCAACTTTTAAGACCAGTATTAATCAGATACGGGAAAAAATTACAAATATAGGTGAGAGTTTAGTAAAATCAAACATTTTAATTCTTGAAGCATTACAAACATGTGATGCCCAAAAATTTTCAGAAGCAAGGAACAGCATTAAAAACATAACTGCAAAAGCTGATGAAATTGATAATACCATTATCAAGATCTTAGCTCTTTACACTCCTGAAGCAAGAGATTTAAGACAGGTTGTCGCCTATTTTAAAATTACCAATGAACTCTCACGTGCCTGCTCGAATACACGGAGCTTTATCCGAGGTTTTACTGACGTATGTAGTGATCTTGATGTCAAAGAGATCAATGAGTATGCAACGCTGATGCAGGCTTCCACTGTTAAAGCTGTTGACACAACGGTAAAAATGATCAACATCGATGATACTGATGAACTCCAAGAGATGTATGAAGAGGTACTTATTGAAGAAAACAAAGTAGATGACCTTTATGAAATGATCGAAAGAAAACTTGTTGAAGAAGCAGAAGGTTCACGTACTTTTGAAAAATATCATAAAATGCTCAGAGCTCTTCGAAAAAGTGAAAAAATAGCTAGTCGAGCAATTAGCGTAGCGAATCTTTTGGTTTATATAAAGATCGGCGGAACAATCCATAACTAAATGAAAAAGTTTCACCAGATAGTATTACAGAAGTTTTTACTGCTGTTTTTGGTACTTTTCATTGCTATTGGTACCATTGTATACTACTGGGTTTATGAATTTTATCTAAACTCCTCAAAAGCGTCACTTATGCAAAATACCGAGCTACTCTCTTTAGTTATCAATAAAGATACGAATCTCGATGGACTTGCAAAGAAAGTCAAAAAAAAATTACATTTACGTTTAACCATTATCAATGACGATGGCAAAATTCTTGCAGAATCTGACAAAGATAAACGTGCGATGGATAATCATAAATATCGTGAAGAGATCATGCAGGCTAGCCATAAGCAATATGGTTACATAATTCGCCATTCATATACAGTACACAAAGACCTTCAATATGTTGCCAAAAAGTATTTTCTCAATAATCATACTATTTACATACGTCTTGCCCGAGAGATCAAAGGGATCAATGCTGAAATAATAACACTGGGCATTAAAATTGCCATTGCTTTACTGCTCTTTTTCATTGCTGCCTTTTATGTGACATATACAATAAATATACAGATACATTATGAAACAAAAAAAATAGTCGATTTTTTAAAATCTATGACAAAGAAGAAAAGAAACACCTATATTACGTCTGACTATTCCCATGAGTTTGCCCATATCACAAATTTACTAACAAAAGTTTCGCAAATACTTGATAAAAAAGAGAAACAAAAAACAAAATACACACAAAAGCTTCAAAAAATCAATGCACAAAAAGATGATATAATTTCAGCAATATCTCACGAGTTTAAAAATCCCATAGCAGTCGTGAATGGATATTCACAAACACTTCTCGATGATGAAAACATAAATCCGAGTATACGTAAAAAATTTCTCAAGAAGATCTACTCTAACGGTGCAAAACTAAGCGAACTTATAGACACACTGAGACTTTCCATGAAATTAGATGGCGGACATCAAACAATAAATGTGAAAAAAACAAATTTATACTATTTAGTTATTGATATTGTACAAAATCTTCAACTTACCTATAAATATAAAAAAGTTATTGTCAATGCTGATAAAGAATTGAGTATAAATGTTGACCCAACACTTTTTGGTATAGTAGTTACTAATCTAATAGAAAATGCTTTTAAATACTCAGAAGATGAGGTCGTAGTAAATATAGATAAAGAATTTCTGGAAGTCATCGATACCGGTATTGGTATTAACGAAAAAGACTTACAAAATATAACCAATAAATTTTACAGAGTTCAAAGCAATAGCTGGAACAATTCTTTGGGTCTTGGCCTATTTCTAGTCAACAATATCATCACACTTCATCAATTCAAACTTATTATAACGAGTGAAGTCAACGAAGGCTCTACTTTCAAAATAAGATTTTAAACTCTGCTCCTTCTTGTGTATTCTTTACATGTAGGTTACCTCCCATGTTTTGTTCGATGATCAATTTAGACATATACAGACCGACACCAGTTCCCATTCCCTGCTCTTTAGTTGTGAAGTAAGGCTCAAATACCCTTGAAATGATATCTTCAGGGATTCCACCTGCATTGTCAGATATTATTATATATTTTTGTTTCAACTCAATGTTGATTTTTCCATACTCTATATGATTTTGCACAATAGCATCTTTTGCATTTGATATAATATTGAGAATGACCTGCTGAAATTCACTCTCAACATCATTTAGTATAAAGTCTTCTCCTTGAAAAGAAACTTGTATATTATGATTTTTCAATTGAGCACTGATCAAAGAAATAGTCTTTTCAATACTCACTTTTACCCAAAAGTCATTCTTAATTTTATCTACTCTAAAAAAGTTTCTAAAGTCATCGATGGTCTTACTCATGAACTGGATCGTTTGCGTCTGCTTCGTAATGAACTCTTCAATAAATAAAGCATCGATTAGTCCCTCTTCATAATCATCATCAAGATTCTGAATATTTATACTCAGCGAATTAAGTGGCTGTCGCCATTGATGAGCTATAGCACCGACCATTTCTCCCATCGCAACAAGTTTTGCCTGTTCTTGCAGCATTTTATCTTTTTGCAATATTTCATTTGTTCGTTTTTCTATCTCTTGTTTTAGATTGTCGTTAAGTTCTTGGAGTTGTATCTGCAGTTTTTTTCGCTGGCTGATATCAATTAAATAGCCTAAAAAGTGCGTCACATGCCCTTCATTATCCCGTATTAAAAGTGTTGTTTGTTCAACCCACCTTTTTGTTATATTTTTTGTAAATATTTGGTAAGGTCTATGCTTTAAAACATCTAAATTATTTTCAAAAGCATCTGAAAGTTCATGTAGTGCCTGTTTAAAATCATCCTCTTCTATTAAATCCGAATAAGCAATACTTCCGTTCATAAACTCCTCTTTTGAATATTCCGTCAAGGCTGCTATATTATTAGAAACATACTCTATATTCCAATTCATATCATTACGCCACCTAAAAAGGGAAATATCTCCTTTATCAAAAAGTTCCAAGAGTTTTTGTTGCTCCTGAACCGTCTCCTTTAACGCTTTTTTTCGTATAAACTGCAGGTAAAAAAGATAAACAAATACTATCGTCCCTATGACTAAAATAGTAGTAATAAGTCTTGAATGGTAAATGATGGCTGCAATATCATAATTGTCTGTATATGAAACAAGATATGCAGCCGTTTTTTTACCCTTGACATCTTTTATAGGTAAGAAAGAGACTACTTTAACCCTTTTATCAAGTTGTTGATAGAAAGAAAAACTTTTACACATCTGCATTTGTTCTTCTATATATGATTTATGCTTATGAATGATATTTTCTTCTAAGTAGCGAAGATATTCCGCTTTAATTGTATCTGTGTGCAAAAGCATATAATTTGTAGATTCTATACTTGTTTTATATCTTAGATCAGATTCATTCCGCTTGTAACGTTTAACATCGAAAATGTGTTTGTTCACTAAAAAATGCGTATATATTTTATTGACCTTTGAGAGTGTATCCTGAATAGACTCTGATGAGAAAGAAATTTCATATGCACCTATATACTTTCCATTTTTAAAGAGTGGAAAAACATTTCGAAAGCCATGCACCACACGTCCCTGTTCAAAACCAGATATCTCTTTGTGCATTTTGTTGACATATTCAAAGGTATAGCGCACACTGCTTAGATCATCCCCAAACTTGTCAGGCCTGTGTATACGCAAAAAAGAGACATTGTTCGGAAATACGAACTGCATTTGCAATATACCGCGTTTTCGCATTTCACGATACTGTTTTTGTAAATGCTGAAAAAGCTCTTGTCTTAGCAGTGCTTGTCTCTTCTTATCTGCAAAAAAAGCTTGTGATATAACTGCAAGTACTACTGCATCGTTAGATATAAAAGCATTGATTGATTTAGCATACATAGTATCGGTCTCATTAACTATATCAAAATTGACCTTTAACTCTTTGGCGACCGACGAAAGTTCTCTATTGATCAAACGATCTTTATTTAACTGGTTGATATATTCCAAGAATATAAATATGATCAAAAATAGAAGTAAAAACTTTATCTTCTGTTTCATTCTTTACCTATCACCTGATTTCTTCCATTTGCTTTTGCTTCGTATAAGGCTTCATCGGCTCTAGATAGCATACTAGTTAAGGTGTCACCATCCTTGTATGTCGTAAATCCGGAACTAAGAGTTACCTTTGCATATTCTGAATTATCAGACTCTTCGATCTTCTTTTTACATTTTTCTAACAGTAAGTATGTATTTTCATATGCAGTCTGCGGAAAAAGCATTACAAACTCTTCTCCACCCCATCTTGCAAGTGTATCGCTACTGCGAATACATGTTTGAAGTGTTTTAGCAACAGACTTAAGCACTTCATCTCCCGTCAAATGGCCATATGTGTCATTAAAGAACTTAAAATGATCTATATCTGCTATGGCTAAAGAGAGTGTATATCCATATCTTTGTACCTGTGATAATTGATATGCAAAGATCTCTTCAAGCTTGTTTCTATTATACAGTTCTGTAAGTGTATCATGATCAGCTTTTTTTGTTATCTCTTCACGCTGTTTTTCTATCTCCGTAACATCGGTTAGATCTAGTAAACATTGTGTCTCGCTGATTTTAGATATATCTACCAAAAACGATTTTCGTTCATTGTTAGAATCATTTATATTTATTATTCTTTGTGTTTTATCCAAAGAGTTTATAAACTCAAAAAGATTTTTTTCTTCTTTTAATATGGATTTTAAATTGTTCGTATTGATTACATCATCAGGATTATTAAATATCTCAACCACTGAGGTATATTTTTCATTGAACTCATTAATATCACTGACATTAAAAAACCTTAGAAAGGATCTCGATGCAAAACTTATCTTATCCATATTTACAACTGCAGATATAGTATTCTCATAATTTATTATATACTGTAATATCTCTTTTTGTTCTTCATACTCTTTTTCTATGGTAATATTTTTTGCAAGTTTTTCAATAAGAGTCCTCAAAGACTTTTTCTGAACCGGCTTGAGCAGGTAACCATCGACCTGTAGTTCAATCGCTTCAAGAAGATAAACACTTTCACTGTGTGCAGTAGTAAATATCACTTTTATATCCGGAGCGATCTGCTTGATCGCTCTTACCATATCAAGGCCGTTCATTTGCGGCATCTTTATATCACTTACGACAATATCAGGATGATACTTTTCAAACATTTCAAGCCCTTCACGTCCATTATCAGCCGTATAGAGCTGACGACTTATCCGCTCTAATGCACGTGAATACCCCTCCTGAACGCTTTGTTCATCTTCTACATAGAGTATCGTTACTTTTTTTGCATATTCATGCATTATTGAATACCTCTGAGTTTTTTTCCTCTAAGTATACACTAAGATAATAAATTTTATTAGGGAATAAAACTAAAGCATGATAGCTTCAGTTTTTCAATGGAGAGTGCAACAGCTCTATTTAGCTGCTTTTTTGACTATTTTTTTAGCAACTTTTTTTACATCTTTTTTTGCAGTTGGCTTATTTTTTACTGCAACTTTAAGAACTCTTTTTGTGACCTTTTTTGCAGATTTCTTTGGCACTGCTTTTTTAGCAACAGCTTTTTTTACTGCTTTTTTTGCAACAGACTTCACAACTTTTTTCTTTAATACTTTCGCCATAGGAGGCTCCTTTTGATTAAAATTTCATTACTAATAGTAATAAATTATAGTTATTATATATATTTAAAACAAATTTGTCAATAAAATATAGTTATAAGAGATAAATTAGTATACTTTTTTTCTTATTTTATATCCATTCAGGAGAACAGATGACATTCATAGAGTTTAAAAAACTTCTTTTAGATGCCGAAATAAGTCTGCCGAAGTTCAGTAAACTTATTAAAGTTAGCGAAAAGAACATTCAATCATATAAAAAAAAAGGAGAAGTCCCCAATACCATTGCAGTCATTGCAAAATGCTTTGCAGCAATGCACCATAAAGGGTTAGACTACAAGACTAAAATAGAATCCTTGCAACTTAAAGCAAAGACGAAAAAAGGCGTAGGATTTGCAAAAACGAAGAAAGAGACTTATGAAAAAGAGAAAGATGTAACCTCCTTGTAATAAGTGTTCACTATAATATTCAATAACAAAAATGAAGAAGGTCTTTATGCTTGATGTTGAAAAAATGATACAAAAAAAGTATCCTAAACTACAAAATAACCAAATAATCAAAGGAGCAATTTCAAAATTTGCCGACTCTGTCATTCACCAAGGTGAGATCAATAAGTTTTTAGAACAAAACAGTCACCTTACTCCTTTGGAATTTGTCGAACATGCACTTGAAAAGTTGCAGTTCAACCATTATATTTCAGACAAATATCTTGAAAACATTCCAACCGAGGGCAAAGTTATCATTATTGCCAACCATCCTCTTGGAGCACTTGATGCACTTTCCCTAATCAAACTCATCAGTTCAGTACGTAAAGATATCAAGATCATTGCCAATGATTTTCTTAACACGCTTGGGCCCCTTAAACCGATTTTACTTGATATAAATAACTTTAAAGCACAACAATCCAAAGAAGCTATAAGTAAAATCTATGAATCTCTCAACAATGAAGAAGCCGTAATTATCTTTCCTTCAGGGGAAGTTAGTCGTGCATCACCGACAGGTATAAAAGATAAAAACTGGCATAAAGGCTTTTTAAAGTTTGCAAAGAGATCAAATAGTCCTATCTTACCGGTATTTATCGGTGGAAAGAACTCAAAGACATTCTATTCTGTCTCTACAATCAATAAAAAGCTCTCAATGTTACTGTTATCTAGCGAAATGTTCAAACAGAAAAACAAATCTATTGAGATCATCGTCGGAGAGCTCATTCCGTATGAGCATATTGTCCCAAAGGGAATTACCGAAGAACAGATCGTCCGCCTTTACAAAAAACATCTCTATAGTCTTAAAAAAGGTATCAGTTACTTTACGACGCAAAAAGCAATTGCCCTGCCTGAAGACAGAAGAGATTTAAAAGCAGCACTAAAAAAGTCCTATCTGCTTGGTTTAACAAAGGACAATAAAAAGATATATTT
>Ga0316207_10001610_pt1 | contig 26742 bp, 26 predicted proteins | sample 6weekpyrite_MG_FD_204943 | JGI IMG/M metagenome (GOLD analysis project Ga0316207, IMG submission 204943) | Microbial mat bacterial communities from mineral coupon in-situ incubated in ocean water Damariscotta River, Maine, United States -... | ecosystem: Environmental > Aquatic > Marine >... | reverse complement strand
GCCGCCGCGCGCGAATTTGAGTTTGTCACCGGCATGCTTCGAATTTTGGGTGCGATCAAGAAAGTCGGACCCGGTTCCGGTCTCCGAGTGCCGGACCATATCGAAAAGACCGTCGATAAATTCACCGACCGTCCCATGGCCATAACCGATGAGGGTGAGATCAGCTATGGCGCGTTTGACGCCTATGCCAATCAAATTGCCCATTGGGCCCAGGAACAGGGCCTGAAAGCAGGTGACACAGTTGCGCTGTTTATGCCCAATCGCTGGGAGTATATCGCCATCTGGTTTGGCCTGTCGAAAATCGGTGTCGCCACCTCGCTGATCAATACGCAGCTGTCTGGCGCATCCTTGGCGCATTGTCTCAATATCGGTGAGAGCAAGCACGCCATTGTCGAGGCCAGTCTGAGCGAAGCCTATCTGTCGGCTTGCGAGGCAAGCGAGGTTGAGGCCCAGTCCTGGGTGATGGGCGGCGAGATGACCGGTGCGCGCGATTTTTGCGCCTCAGTGTCGCATCAAAGCAAGGTTCGGCCTGATGTTTCTGTCCGCGAAGATGTAAAGCCCGGCGATCCGGTATTGAAGATGTTCACCAGCGGCACGACCGGCCTGCCCAAGGCGGCGTTGATGTCACATGTGCGCGCGCTGTATTATCTCAACATCTTCGCCATTACCTCAAAAAGCACGGAACAAGACCGCATGATGATGGTCCTGCCGCTTTATCACGCCACGGGCGGGTTGTGCGGTACGGGCTGTGCGCTGTCCTATGGCGGGGCTTTGATCATCAAGGAGAAGTTTTCGGCTTCATCTTTTTGGCCCGATGTGGTGCGTCATCAGGCCAGCCAATTCATGTATGTCGGTGAGCTGTGCCGCTTTCTGGTCAATTCGCCGGTTTGTGCCGAGGAAAAACAACATCAGCTACGCTGCGCCATCGGTAATGGTATGCGTCGTGATGTCTGGGACTCGTTCCAGGAGCGCTTCAATCTGCCGGATATTATAGAATTTTATGGCTCCACCGAGGGTAATGTCGGTCTGATCAATGCCTCCAACCAACCCGGTGCGATTGGTCGCGTGCCGTCTTATCTGCGCCATCGCTTCAATATCGAACTGGTCAAATACGATATGGAAAGCGATCAGACCGTGCGCGGCGAAGATGGCTTTTGCATCCCCTGTGAAACCGATGAGGCGGGTGAAGCCATTGGCCGGATCGACCCCACCGAAGCGCGCTTTCGCTTTGACGGGTATGGCAGTGAGGAAGACACCAAAAAGAAAATCCTGCGCGATGTATTCAAGGCCGGTGATGCCTGGTTTCGTACCGGCGATTTGCTGAGCCAGGACAAGCTCGGCTTTTTCTATTTCATTGACCGGGTTGGCGACACCTTCCGTTGGAAGTCTGAAAATGTCTCCACCGGTGAAGTGGCTGAAGCGCTGAATTTTGACGGCGTCGAGCAGGCTAATGTCTATGGCGTCGAGATTGAGGGCCATTCAGGACGTGCCGGCATGGCTGCCTTGGTCGCCGATAAGCAGATCATTGATCTTGATGAACTGCGCGAGCATATACACAATGCCCTGCCGACCTTTGCCCGCCCGCTTTTCCTGCGCCTTCAAGAAGCGGCTGACACCACAGGCACATTCAAATTTCGCAAAGTCGATCTGGTCAAGGACGGGTTTGATCCAGAGCGTATCAAGGATGCGATCTATTTTGATCACCCTGTGATTGGAAAATATGTCCGGCTGACCCAGGAGCTGTACCAGCAAATTATCGACGGTAAAGTGCGGGTATGACCGCACCCATTCCTACGCTCAATGATGTTCGCAAATTCTGGTTTGAAGAGGCTGGCCCTGCCAAATGGTATGCCGTATCCCCAGCCTTCGATGCCCGCCTTCGCCGCCGCTTTGCTGCCTTTGTGGAAAGCGAAGCCGCGCGTCTGAAATCTGGCGATCAAGCCGGGCTGGACACTCCGGAAGACGCTCTGGCCCTGATCGTTTTGCTCGACCAGTTTCCGCGCAATATCTGGCGCGGCTCGGGCAAGGCTTTTGATTTCGATGCCCAGTCGCTGGCCATTTCAAAGCATATGATCGAGCGCGGTTTTGACTGGGCCATTGCGGATAATCATCGCGCCTTTGTCTATATGCCCTTCATGCATTCAGAGCGCATCGAAGATCAGGATTTGTGCGTCCTCTACGCTGAAGAGCGCTTGGAGGGTGACAGCACCCACACCCATGCCATCAAGCACCGTGAAGTGATCGAGCGCTTTGGCCGCTTCCCCTATCGTAATGAAGCGCTGGGGCGGGACACCACACCCGAAGAACGCGACTATCTGACGTCTGGCGGTTATGCGCCGGGCAGCAAGCAACAGGCCTGAGATCAAAAAGCCTGAAATTCAAAGGCCTGACCGGGTCGAAAAGACTCGGCAAAATCCTCCTGAGGGTAGGCTTGTCCTTCGTCTTGATTGACTAATTTCTGCTAAATATCTGAAAATAAATGAATGATTGTACAGACGCTCTGGCCCCGACCTTGCTCCTGTAAAAGCAAAACCTGACCTTTTGCTTGGAGCCTTGCCATGACACCTCACGTCCAGATCACCGTAGAAGACATTCGCCACATTGCCTGGACGCTGGTGGATTTACACGGAGCCAATGCCATCGGTTATGCCGATGAGGCCGTCTCTGATCTTGATGGCAAGGGCTCACCTGAAAGCGCCGATGCCTGGCGCGCGCTTAAATCCGTCATGGAAGATGCTCTGGCGGGCCGCCTTGATCGCGACAGCACACTGACCGTGCATTAGACGAAAGCAAACCTCTCCCCCCGCGATGGCATGAGTACGAGTCAAAATCGTGCCTGTCCCTATGTTATTGTTTGTGCCCATTTCATTGTCGGTCGTTCAGCGCGTCACTATGTTTCGGGCTGCAGAACCGTAAATATTCCCGATACTTCAAATGGGCAGGACCTTCATGAAAATAGACCACATCACCTTGGCTGTGAGCTCTCTTGAAACCTCCATGCCATACTATACTGCCCTGCTTTCGCTATTGGGTTTCGTGAAAGTTCGCGATCATGTCTGGACGGATAATGACGGGTTCTTTTTCCAGTTCCGACAGTCGAAAGCGGGTACGACCCCCTATGAAAGATATGGCGCGGGGATGAACCATCTTGGTTTTGGTGTCGCAACCATAGCCGAGGTTGAACGCGTTCGGGATACAATGAAATCCGCAGGGTTTCCGGTTCCGGAAATTCAGGATTTCAACGGCAGTAAGGCATTATTCATGAAGGATCCAGACGGCATCCGGTTTGAAGTCACATACTATGCTCCGGGAGCCAGCATTGTAGATTAACGAAAATGTATAGTGCCGATGAGGCGGTGTCGATCTCGCCGAAAAAGGCTCATCTGAAAGCGCCGATGCCTGGCGTGCGCTTAAATCCGTGATGGAAGATGCCTTGGCGAGTCGCATGGACCGCGACAGTACACTGACCGCGCATTAGGGACGATTGCGCAAAGTTTGAATTTATAATGTCATCCCTGACGCATGCCCCGCAGAGGCGGGGCGCAGATCAGGGATCCAGGAATGGAGCCCTCTGGGTCCCGCATCTCCTCCCGGCCTAAGCCGGGAATACGTGCGGGATGACAAATTGAGCTATAGGCTGTCTACAAAGTCACGAGCCTTCGCTGGGGTGACGTTGTCTACTCGTCTTCGTCCTTACTTTTCTCATCAATTAGATGCAGCCGACCGGCTGAAATAACGAGATCAGGGTAATTTTTTAGAGTTGAATTTTTACTAATATAAGATTTGGGAACCTTATTCAGGTCTCTCCATTCTTGTACCATTACCTCTCTCGCCCAACCATTTGAACCATGTTGAGAACCAAAGCCGCTTTCTCTTTGAAAGTTAAAATCTAGAGGTCGGTTTAAAATCTGGAGAAGCTGAATCAATAGACTCGGCATACTATATTGAAGATCAGCGCCATCTGGTCTCTTGCCAGCAAACCGGTTCTCAGGGGTGAGACTACGCGTTCCAATAATCTTACTAAATGAATCTGAACCATGTCCCTTCGGCGTCAGTGCAGCCCACAAATCATCGTCACTTTTTATGTGCGCGATGACTAGCGCTGACAAGTAGGGTGCAATGATAGGGGAGTTAAATGTTTGCGCCTTCACGGCAGCGGTAAAGGTTGTAAAAAACCTTTTTGTTTCTCTTGAGTTAAGATTGAATAAGGACACCATGTCAGCTATCTGGTCTTCAAGAGATAGATCGTAGGGTTTATGAAACAAGGATGGTTCAATTTGTGATGCTATGAGCTCTGTTTTTATTAGTTTGGCACCAACTGGTGCAGGCAAAAGATAGCTTTGATCAAAGAACCGCTGGAGGTATTTCCTGCCATTAAAGCCTTCCCCGTAGACAGATTTCACCGAATGTGCGAGCTGCTCCGTATCGGTTGCGATGATGAACACCACGCCAGCAGCCTCAAAAATGTGCTTCACGCGTTCTAACAATTCTATGGCGTATGTTGGACGACAGCGATCCAATTCGTCGATCAGGATGAAGATGGGGGCTTTGGCATTTTTGTCAGCAGCCACGGCTTTGGCTAATTCCCGTAGAGAAATTACAAATTCATTGATGATACCGCTTGCCTGCTTGAAAGCCTCTTCTTCTGCCTGCCCCACAGCACCCATATGATTGAACGCTTCGCGCATCGCGGCAGCCACATCATCACCTACGTTCGTTTCTTCACTTTCTTCGGTTGTACTTTTCGCCTTTTTGCCATTGACGGGCTCTTCTGACTCTCCGTCCATTAATTCATCAACGGCGTCACCTACCAACCGATAAGCTTGGCGCTTCAACAAGCCCGAACCGATCAGGCCAACAATTCGTAAGCCCTTCCCTGCCATTTCCTTGAACTTTTCGGCGACCGCTTCTGAGCCACCTTCCTGCTCCTCTTCTTTCTTGAAGGCCTCACGGACGGCATGCAGTACAGCTATCAACGGATCGTCTGCAAAATCATCCCGCCAGGCGTCGACATACGCTACAAGATGCTCCCGTTCCAAGTGAAGTCGAAGCCGCTCCATAAAGAAGCTCTTTCCGGCCCCCCATTCCGCATCAATATTGAGAACGAAGCCACGGTCTTCTGTGGCGGGGTTGCCGCGTGAAATTAGATATTGCAGAAGAAATTCTGCGTGCTGCCGTCTATCACCGATTTGATCGTCTTCCCAGATATTGGCAATCGTCATTTCACGTGATGCGTCGGTAGCTTCACCTTTTACTCGTTCGTTCAATCTGAAATTCCTCTGTATATTGATACGGACAATGCCGCTCTACTTATACAATTTCTACGCGTAGCATGGGTGAAACGCAATAAGTGCCGAAGCCCTATGTGTCTCACCCCACACCCTCACTTGATCCCCACACGCCCCGTGCTATCGAGTGAGAATGGAAAATTCACCCTGGTCCAAAGCTTTGGCCAAGGTCGGCCTTGAAGACCCGTTCGAGCCCGGCCGCACAGCCCCGCATATGCGCACCGCCTTGCGCAAGGCTGCGCCCTATCTTGATGCCAAGGTCGATCCGCTCAAAGAGGTGAGGGATTTGTCCCTTCCCGGTCCGGGAGGTGATATTCCGGCTCGGTTCTACAAGCCCTTTAACGCTGTAAGTCCGTCACCCTGCACGCTGTTTGTCCATGGGGGCGGCTATATTATCGGTGATCTGGACACCCATGATCTGTTGTGCCGCAGGCTGGCGGTGAAGAGTGGCACTTGTGTTCTGGCGATTGATTACCGTCTGGCCCCGGAACACCCCTTTCCCGCCGCCTGCGACGATGCCTTGGCCGCTTTTGACTGGCTGAGGGAGAATGGGGCTGAAACCCTTGATATTGATCCGGACCGACTGGCTGTGGCGGGCGATTCTGCGGGCGGTGGTTTGGCCGCCATGCTGGGCCAGCAGCGCCGGGCGCATCTGCGCTTTCAGCTTTTGATCTATCCGTTGATGCAACTGGTCGAGCCACGTAAAGCCAAGCCTAAGGCGCTGGAAGGTCATATGCTGTCAGCGACCGCATTGGAACAGATTATCAGTGCCTATGTTCCGGGCAGGGAGGCAGCCTCAGATAAACGCGTATCGCCGCTTCTGGAAGATGAGCTGACCGGCATGCCGCAAGCCTATATCGCCGCGGCCGAGCTGGACCCGTTATTTGATGAAGGCCAAGCCTATCGCGATCGTTTGCGGGCCTCAGGTGTCAAGGTGGATTACAAGCTCGGCAAGGCCCTGCCGCATGGCTATTTCAATTTAACGGCGATTTTCCCCGGGGCCAAAAAACTGGTCGACAAGGCCGCCTATGCGCTGGGTGAGGCGCTCAGGGCGGATTGATATTCCCTCCTGCACAGCAACGGCCTAGCATGGCGGTATGAATACGCTGTCTGATTCCAGCCGCCTCGGCGGTTTTGCCAATTTGGGACCGGATTTTTCCGATCCGGTCACACCGGCTGATTTTCCTCAAGCCATTGCGCGTTTCTGGAATGATCGCTGGGCAGATGAAATCGGTTTGGGGGCGCTGAGCCCGGATCAGCGCATCGCCCATTTTGCCCGCTTTGAAGCTCTGCCAAACAATCAAATCCAGCCTCTGGCCATGCGCTATCATGGCCATCAATTCAGGCATTATAATCCCGATCTGGGCGATGGGCGCGGCTTCCTCTTTGCCCAGCTTGAGGATAATCAACGTCGGCTGCTTGATCTGGCCACCAAGGGCTCGGGCCAGACGCCTTATTCGCGCACCGCCGATGGTCGCTTGACCCTGAAGGGTGCGCTGCGAGAAATTCTCGCAGCTCAGATGCTCGAAGCACTGGGGGTCTATACCTCCAAACCGTTTGCCGTTTTCGAGACCGGTGAAGATTTGATCCGCCATGATGAGCCGTCTCCGGCGCGCTCGGCAGTGTTGACGCGTTTGGGCCATTCACATCTTCGTTTTGGCTCTTTCCAATATCATGCCTTTGATCAGGCTCCTGATCGCATTTTGACCCTGATCGAGCATGCCTTGCAGACGTACTATCGGGATATTGAGATCGGGCCTGACCCGGCAACAACCCTGTTGGAGCAAGTCGTGGCCGCCAGCGCCAAACTGGTAGCCAGCTGGATGGCGGCCGGGTTTGTTCATGGCGTGCTCAATACCGATAATATGAATGTCACCGGGGAAAGTTTCGACTATGGCCCTTGGCGTTTCCTGCCCCATTACGAGCCGGGTTTTACCGCCGCCTATTTCGACGAGAGCGGTCTTTATGCCTATGGCCGCCAGCCGGAAGCCGTGTTCTGGAATTTGCAACAATTCGCCGGGGCGCTGTCTCTGGCCGGGGATAGATTATCGTTGGAAGCGGCGCTCAACACATTTCCTGCCCTGTTTCGAACGGCCATGACTCAGGCCTTTCTGGCTCGCTTTGGTGTGGCCAGTCGGGGGCTGGAAAATGATGAGGCTTTGGTCCGGGCTTTCATCACCTTCATGCAATCCGCGCCGCATCCATATGAGGGTGTGATCTTTGACTGGTTTACCGGCGCGGCGTCACGAAACCGGGCGATGAAAAGCGTCAGGGCGTCGATCTATGTCGGGGACAAATTCGAGATCTGGCATGGTTTGTTGATGCAGCATGATCCTATTCGCCCCGAGCGTCTGGAGCACGCCTGTCTTCAGGCAGATGATCCGGTTTGTTTGAACATTGATGTGGTTGAGGAGACATGGAAACCGATTGCCGAAAAAGATGACTGGTCACTGTTTCAAACTTTACTGGATGACATATCACAGGCCCGAAAGGGCTATGATCTGGGCAAGGGGCGTGTGGGTTTCCTATGATATCTGTTGATTTGCTGCGGGCGGACTTATTGTCCGATCCGTCAATCATTCATGGCTTTACCACCCGCAAGGGCGGGGTCAGCCAGGGGCCCTATGCCAGCTTGAACCTCACCCGCTCGCGCGGCGACGACCCAGCTCATGTGGCGACAAACCGGGATCGCCTGAAACAGACATTAAATCTGGATCATCTGGCGTTCGCTAACCAAGTGCATGGCAATCAGGTCATCCGTGTTGATGCACCGCCCAAGGGCGAGCAGGCCGTTGACGAAGGCGATGCCATGATCACCAATCACCCGGGTATTGGCCTGTGCTGCCAGACCGCCGATTGTACGCCGATCCTCTTGTTTGATCCGGTCAACAAGGCCATCGCCGCCATCCATTCCGGCTGGCGCAGTACGGTGAAAAATATCATCGGCGAAACCATCTCGGCCATGGGTAAAGCCTATGGCACCAAGACTGATGATCTGATCGCCGCTATCGGCCCGTCGATATCGCCCGCAAATTACCGGGTCGGCCCGGAAGTGGTCGCTGAATTTGAAACCGTGTTTGGCGATGATACCGCCATTTTATCCGCGCGAGACGAAGACGGTGGTGCGCATCTGGATGTGGGCGCAGCGTGTTTGCACCAACTTATTGAAGCGGGCGTTGTGCCTGATCAAATCGAGCGCTCTGCCCTGTGTACCTATGGTGAGCCGGATTTGCTCTTTTCCGCCCGGCGCTCCCACCATCAGGGCGAAAGTGGCATTTTCGGCGGTCAGGTCGGCGTGATTGGTTTGCGGAAATAGCAAAAAGGCCTGAATTTTTGTTCAGGCCTTTTCATGATCACTACAGAATGAAGGGACAAATCGTCCTTACTCGTTGATCGGAACCAATGTGATGACAACAGGGTTTGGAACCAGATCATTCATCGATCCTGAACCGGCATCAATCGCGGCACCGATTATGCCGCCGACCAGAACATTCCCGGCCATGGATGTGCCGCCGGCGTTGGAAATTTGATGCGTCACATTGACTGTCACTGTTTCATATCCATCACGTTCAATCGTGGCGACAAACTCGGAACGACGTGGCATTTTAATGGCACAAGGCGTGCTGTCGCACTGATAACCATTTGAGGTGCTGACGGTTGCACCGGGCGGTGTCGTCTCCACAACCCAGGTATCATTTGAGCCGCGCGTGATTGTTCCACAGCCCGCAAGAACCATAGCCGAAGCGGCTACGAGCATAAACTTTTTCATGAACTCCCCCTAATATAGAACAGAAATATCGATAACATTCTGGTCCTGCAATGCAATCATAAACTTGATGATTAACTGTCACGACTTTTGCTTGATCTAAATGGTGACCCCGGCGCGATTCGAACGCACGACCTACAGATTAGGAATCTGTTGCTCTATCCTGCTGAGCTACGGGGCCACTGATTGGGTATCTAACCGGTTTTGGTGCGCGGCTGAAGTCCGTTCTGCTTGAGTCTCCACAGCAGCAGGTCCAGCCGGTCCTGACCGAAAAAGGCCTCACCGTTATAGGCCATAGTCGGAACGCCCCAATGGCCGACATTTTCCAGAGCCTGAGCATTGGCCTTGATGATGGCATCATGGCTGTCCTGATCATCATCGATGGCCTTGTCCAAGGCCTGCAGGTCGAACCCGGTTTTGGCGACGGCTTTTTCAAGCACACCGTTTTCGGTCCAGTCTTGCCCGGACCAAATTTCAGTGGAAACCGCATTGAGAAAGGCCAAGCCTTTTCCGGTTTTGGCAGCCGCAACACCCAAACGGGTCAGGCGGTGAATATAGGGTTGGTCTGTCACGGCCATCTGTGTTTCCGGGTCCATCACGACCGGGTCGGGATTGGGCAGGGCGATCGGAACCCCCAGATATTCTGACAAACGTATGACATCGGTCAGCAGATAATTGATCCAGCCAGGGTGTTCGCGCTGGAAAAAATCAGGCTGGCGCAGGGCCAGCGGATAAACCGGGCGCACACTGAAGCGTAAATCCCATTCGTCCTCCATCTTTATCAGGCGCGGTGTGACCAGATGGCTGTAGGGGCTTCGAAAGGACCAGAAAAGATCAATATTATGGGTCATGAGGCAAGTTTAGTCTGGATCGCCGGACTGAACAGTCTTCCTCGCAGAAAAAAGCCGCCCGATATATCGAGCGGCTCTTATCTAACGTTTGTCTTGAGCGTGCGTCAGGATTGAACGCGCACCCGCAATTCATTCAATTGACGGGCGATGTCGTCGGTTGCTTCTGACATCTGGTCAACAGCATCTTTGCCCTGGGCGATGGCTGTTCCTGATCCGCGAACACCATCAAGGATTTCCTTGACCTCACTGTCGAGCGTTGCAATGCGGGAAGAAATATCTTCGGTGGCCTTGGCGGTTTGTCCGGCCAGGGCTTTGACTTCACCGGCAACCACGGCGAAACCACGCCCGGCTTCACCGGCGCGCGCCGCTTCGATAGTGGCATTCAGGGCCAGCAAATTTGTCTGGCTGGCAATCGCTTCAATTGATGTCAAAATGGCGTTGATCCGCTGGGATGCTTCGGTCAAAGCCTCGACACGGCGTTCCAGGACACGGCTGGATTCATCAACTTGCTCCATGGCATCACGCGCGGTCTGGGCGGCATTGGCCCCCTGGGCGGCCCGTGTCGCTGTGTCGCCGACGGCAGCCGCTATGTCATGCGTGTCTGAAAATTCGGACGATGATGTTTCTGGAGTTGGAAACTCGTCTGCGTATGCGGTGGCGCTCATTGGGAATCATCCTGCTTGATTTAGCACTCAACATTGCCTGCGAGAGTAAAATTATTGGTAAACAAAAGAGGTTTCTTGGTCGGAAGTTTCAGTGTTTCACTGCGAAAACAGAGACAAATACTTCGTCAATAGACAAGCTTGAAAATACAACCAAAAGATGTTATTTGTTTCTTATATCAAACAATGCAGCTGATAAGGCAGATATAGTACATGCGGATACTCGTTATACTGGTGATGTGTTGTGGGTTTGCGGGGTGTTCTGTCGCTGCCGATGAGTTTACGTCTGGGGAGACCGGACAAGCGGTAACAGTTAACAGTCCGCTCTCTCTGACATTGGAATTGGCTGATTCTGTGTTGGAGGTTCGCCTTGCTGAAATTGAAACACCAAACGGGCTTTATGGTTTGCAGATGTCTGACATCAATGTGCTCGGTCGAAGTGTCAGGCTAGAATATGGAGGCTTGCAGCGTGATCGCTACGATCGGGCTTTGGCTCAGGCTTATTGGACAGAAAATGATGACGAGCATTGGCTCCAGGGCGAGCTGGTCTCAATGGGGGCTGCGCGGGTGTATTCCTATGCAGACAATCATGCGGCAACGCCCGAGCTCTTGAGGCTGGAACAACAGGCCAGGGAAAATGGCAGAGGCCTCTGGGCCCTTCCGGAATATCGGGTCAGGGACACGCACCCGGATGCCTTGGCTCAAGATGTTGGATCGGTTCAACTTGTTGAAGGGCGGGTGCTGGATGTCACACGGCTATCAAGTGGGAGAACATATCTGAACTTTGGGCTGGATTACCGGACAGACTTTACAGTGATCATTGAAGCACGCGATCGACAAGTTTTTGAGGACGCAGGTCTCGATTTATTGACCCTTGAGACGCAACGCATCCGGGTCAGAGGCTGGCTGGACGCAGAAAATGGCCCGATGATGCGTTTGGACCATCCTCAGAGAATTGAAATTCTTGATGACGAAACCGGGGCACTATCTTCCCGGCAATAAAAAACGCCCGGTTCGAAAACCGGACGTTTTTTGATTCAAATCTGAAAGCAGGCGTCAAGCAGCAGCCGTAGCAGATGGCGGCGTAACCGGGGCTTTCTTAGCAAGCGACTCCGCAAGCATTTCACGAGCTTCCTGTTGCTCGATGCTTTCGACAGCGGCCAGTTCTCGCGCCATACGGTCCAGAGCGGATTCATAGAGCTGGCGCTCGGAATAGGATTGATCCGGCTGGTCTTCAGTGCGATGCAGGTCACGAATGACCTCTGCAATCATGATCAGATCACCAGAATTGATCTTGGCTTCATATTCCTGAGCGCGGCGGCTCCACATGGTGCGCTTGATCCGGGCCTTGCCCTTGAGGGTCTTCAGCCCGTCTTTGACAACACGGTCACTGGATAAGGGACGCATGCCGGAGGCTTCAGCCTTGGCGGTTGGCACCCGTAATGTCATTTTGTCATGCTCGAAAGAAACGACATAAACTTCTATGTCAAATCCGGCAATAATATCGCTTTCTACTCCGGAAACGACGCCAACCCCGTGGGCTGGATACACTATGAAATCGCCTCGCTTGAAGGCCTTGTCATCAGTCGTAGTTTTTTTTGTCATTGAGACTCTCTCGTCAGGCTTTTCTGGTGTGATACATCTGAACGCAGCGAAGTGACCTCAAAGAGAGTCCGGTGCTTTGACCGGCTTTGAGATCTGAAATGTATCGCCCGATGCCCACAGTAAAAAAGCGGGCAACGCCAAGCGCGAAGCCCATCAATGAGAAACATATATCACATTTTTGAGTAAAAACCAAACGAGAGCGACGCGTTACAAAATACTGTTCAAGTGCCTTTGCCCGGCTTTTCGGAAAACAGGGTATCAAACTTGTCGGTTTTTTCTGCCATGGCATCCGCATCGGCCGGAGCATCGATCTTCAAGGTGATGTTGGGCCATATCTCGGCAAACTTGGAATTGACCTCAAGCCATTTTCCATCCGGATCATCTTCGGTATCCGGCTTGATCGCCTCCACCGGGCATTCTGGTTCACAGACGCCGCAATCGATGCATTCATCGGGATGGATGACGAGAAAGTTTTCACCCTCGTAGAAACAATCCACAGGGCAGACTTCAACGCAATCGGTATATTTGCAGCGTACACACGCGTCGGTGACAATATAGGTCATGAAGAGGTCTTGTATCCAGTCGGCAGATTTGCAAGCGGGACATGGTCCGCCGGGGCGCGTTTGTCAACGTTCCCGTGTTCTGGCCTCTGCACGTGAGCGGGCGAACACACGTTCCCGGTCATCAATACCGAGCAGGGGCGCAATGCGTCGGACAAAGGCGTCTTCAAACGGTGATTTTTCGCCATCTGCCAGGGCGACCATCCAAAGGTGTTCAATCAGGGCAACGCGTTCCTGTTCGCTCAAACAGGTTTTGACAACCTTGGTAAAGCGGTGATGGTCAATCGCGGTTTCGGCCAGCTCTTCTGCCTGATTGAGCACTTTGGCTGCGGTTTCTGCATCCAGCTTGAAAGCGGCTGTCAGGGTGTCCTTGATCTGGCTTTCCTCGCAATCGGCATAAATACCGTCTGATAATGCCGCTTCCACCAAAAGCGCTGTGGCCGCGACATGCGGGTCCAGTTCCGGATGAGGGTCAGCAACCCCAGAGCCAAACATTTTTTTGAGTGTCTCGAACATGACCCGCCTTTGTCTCAACCTGATCAGCCTTTCCGGTATCTCCGGGAGCCCTGTCGGTTATCAGGACTGGCAATGATATCGGTTTCTTCAATCAAGTCATACAGGGCGCGTGCTTCGTCTGCCGGACCGCGCCGTGTGCCCATATTCAAAACCTGGAGACGCAGAATCCGGTTATTCAGGCTCAAGGTCAAGCCGTCACCGGGCCGAACCAGGGCAGAAGGTTTGGATATGCGGCGCGTAGTACCGTTTGAGGTCACGCGAATTCGCCCCTTGGATACCACTGTCGTGGCTAGATTTCGGGTCTTGTAAAACCGGCAACGCCACAGCCAGATATCAATGCGAACGCCGTCTTCCATCTCGCTCATGCAGATGAAGCGGTCTTTGAGGCTTTATCTGTCGCGGTTTTTTTGGGTTTTGGCGGTTTTTTCTTTGCGCGCTTTGGCTTTTTCGGAGCCGGGATGGAAAGCTCGGTCAGGACAGAAAACGGATTATCGCTATCGACGGGTTTGGGGCTTGCCTTAATCGGTTGCTTTTTTGGATGTTTTCGGCTGCGAACACCCCAGATTTCACCTTCAGCCTTTTCCGGGTCCGGGCCTGTTTTCAAGCGTCGATAACGCAAGGCGGTCAGCACACCGCGCAAATCTTCAACGCTGCATCCCAGCACCGCCACCATTTCCGGGGCGAGAGCAAACCCTGATTTGCTACGCGCATCCCGGATCAGATCGGCCAGTTTTTCCAGAATATCCAGACGAACAGCGCGTGGTCCACAGGGGAAAAAGCCACAAGCCGCATAATCCGCTTTGGAGCGTGAGGCTTCACTCGCCAAAGATGTCAGCCCCGGAGCAGGCAGCCAGACTTTATTCAATCGCTCCATAAAGACACCGCGAAGCAAGGCATTCAAACGGGCCGGGCGTGGTTTTATCAGGCTGGGAATAAAGACGACATGCTCACCAATTTTAACGCCAATCGTCCGCAGGGACCGTCTCTCAGGGGGGGCGAGATCGGCTATCTCGTCCTTGATGTCATGGCGGGTCAGCGCGCCGCCCGCCTCGTGTAGACGCCAGGCAATGCCGCGGGCCAGACCCGGAAGGGTTTCGCTTTTAGCCGCTTCACTCAATTTGAACAGGGGCGCAAGATCAGCCTTGATCCGTTCTTCCATTAGGCCCGCCAGATGAGCGACAGCGTGCTGGCACGCTTCCGGGGCTCCCAATTCTCCCCCCACCAGATCAATGGCAGGCTTTAGTGCTGTATCGCCTTTTGCAAGACGGGCAATTTTTGATCCGCGCCAGACAATATGGCCATCATCTTCCAGCGTAATATCGTCTGCTTGAGCTTGGGCCAGAGCTTTCAGGCGTGTATTGATTTCCGGGCGAAGCGCTTTCAGGGCCGCGGAATTCAACGTCCGGGCTTCAAATTCCTTGCCTTGAATATCAGGGCGGAAAACTAGCCCCTCCAGACGGCCCAAAAAATGGCCCTCCAGTGTCACTTCACCTGTTTCAGAAATACCCGCTAGCATATCACTCTCATCTCGCAGTCCTTTGACAAGCGCTTGCGTTCGACGGTCTACAAAACGCAGCATCAGTTTTTCGTGTAACGCATCCGACAAGGCATCTTCAACGCTTCGGGCCTTTTCGCGCCAGTATTCAGGCACTTCTGTCCAATCAGCCCGGTGAGCAGCATAGGCCCAAGTGCGCACATGAGAAAGCCGAGACGCCAAGGCATCCACCTCGCCACTGGTTTTGTTGAGGCGCTCCAGCTGACCTTCCAGCCATTCATTGGGCAGAAAACCATTTCCGGTGGTCAGATGCATGAAGATCGATTTGACCAATCGGGCATGCGCATCCAGCGTGGCTTTGCGAAAGTCCGGCAGGCGGCACACATCCCATAAACGCTGAACATCTTTATACGATTGCAATCGCTCGCACACAGATTTGTCGTGCGATAATTCTTGCAAGGTCAGCTCATCCATTGCTTCACGGGAGCGTTCCAGTGCGGAATGGGGAGAGGGCTCTGAGAGGGAATGAAGCAGCGCCTCCAGTGAGTTTTCATCCAGATAAGGATTGCGCCATTGCAGTTTTCGAACCGGGGCAAATCGGTGATTTTCAATCGCTGTTACCGTTTCCGGCGTCAAAGGCGGGCAATCGGCCGTCTCTCCAAATGTCCCATCATTGCGAAAACGCCCGGCCCGTCCGGCAATTTGCGCCAGCTCGGCTGGCATTAACGGGCGACGTTTATGCCCATCAAATTTGCGTGTTTCAGCAAAGGCGACATGGTCGACATCCATGTTCAACCCCATGCCAATGGCATCGGTCGCGACCAGAAAATCAACCTCTCCGGATTGATAGAGCTCAACCTGGGCATTGCGGGTGCGCGGGGATAACCCGCCCATCACCACAGCCGCACCGCCCCGTCGCCGCCGAACCAATTCAGCGATGGCGTAAACAGACTCCGCGGAAAAGGCGACAATGGCAGACCGCCGGGGCAGGCGGTTCAGCTTGGCCGGGCCGGTATAGTTCAGTTCGGAAAAGCGTTCGCGGTGATCATGAACGGCTTCAGGCACCAATTCATGGATCAAGCCGCTCATCGTGCCGGCCCCCATCAACATGGTTTCTTCGGTGCCGCGGGCGTGCAAAAGCCGGTCTGTAAACACATGCCCCCGCTCGCGATCCGCCGCCAATTGCACTTCATCAATGCCGATAAAGGCGACATCCATAGTCATCGGCATGGCTTCAATAGTGCAGATGAAATAGCAGGCCGTCTTGGGAACGATCTTTTCCTCACCGGTGATCAGAGCCACCAGCGCTGGCCCTTTGGCTGCAACCACGCGGTCATATACTTCACGCGCCAAAAGCCGCAGGGGAAGCCCCATAATGCCGGAGCGCCGCGCCAGCATACGTTCGACGGCCAAATGGGTTTTGCCCGTATTGGTCGGGCCGAGGACGGCTGTCACCTGTCCTTGATCTGTGATCATGAATTGGGTCCTGAGGGGGTTGTTTTACCAGGTTTCCATCGAGCGTGCGGTCACGGTCACACCCCCAAATCCGGCATTCGAGCGGATTTTGATCGGCACATACATTTGTCCGCCATTAATCGGAGCGAGCCAGAAACTGATCGGTTCGGAGATTTCCTCTTCGCTTGGAAACTCATCGACTTCATATCCGGCAATGGGCTCGTAATAGGCATGGCAGATCAAAGCCTCGCCGCGCCAGGCCCGTGTGCGGACATGTTTGCTGCCACCATCTTCAAAGCGCAGATTATAGCGGGCCCGTCCGTCAAACACTGGAATGCGTCCATTACAGTGTGAGCCATCGGCTGCCGCAGCGCCTAAGCCCATCGATAGAAGGGCCGATAGGGGATCTTGCGCATCGGCGCGCTCTTCATCAGTTGCCGGGGGTTCTCCCATATTGCCAAAGGGGGGATTGATATCCGGCATGGCCACGCCGTCGGGAAAGTCGATGGCGACGATTCGGTTCTTGGAACTGGCGTGATTGAGGTGGCTGTAGTGCCAAGGCTCAAGGCCCGGACCGTCCGTGCCTCGATACCCGCTGACACCGGCTTCTATATCGGCGTCAGTAAACAGGGCGGCCAAACCGGCAGCGGTAAAGCGTGCTGTGGCTGCATAGGTGTCTTCTTCAAATTCACCACGAATGGCGATATTGGCGACCTGAAACACCATCACAGAGCCGGTATATTCAATCGAGACACCATGCGCCGCCATGATCGGGGCTTCGGCTTCATCACCTGAGGCGACACTGCCGGAAACGGCCAGACTCAGCAGGGCGGTTCCTGTAATCAATGCTTTTTTCAACGCTCACTCTCCTGCACACATGCCCGCTCGAAAGCCCAGTCTATCACATTCATCAAAGATATACTGTAATAACACACCAAACTGGCTGCAAGATGAACGTCCCGCGCTTGACGTAGCCGCCCCACTCCTTTATTTCGCGCGCTCTCGCTTTGGTCATATTTCCAGGGCGTCAGGATTCTTATAGTTTGAAAGGTGCCTCCGATGGCGCGTCGTTGCGATTTGACTGGTACAGGTGTGTTGACCGGAAACAATGTTTCCCATGCCAAGAACAGAACCCGCCGCCGGTTCCTGCCGAATTTGTGTGATGTCACTCTGGCATCAGAAAAGCTGGGCCGCAGCTTCAAGCTCCGCATTGCCGCCAAGGCCCTGCGCAGCGTGGACCATATCGGTGGCCTCGATGCTTTCTTGATGAAAGCCAATGATGACAAGCTTTCGGACCGCGCACTGAAAATCAAGCGCGAGCTGACCAAAGAAGCTGCCGCATCCTGATTTCAGCTTCAAAGCTAAATGATTTAACGCCCGTTCCTGAAGGAGCGGGCGTTTTCGTGTGTGTGGGGTAGTGTCAATCCACCTCCCACCGTCCGGCAAAATGCATTAGCCTGTCTTCATCATATCACGGGGAGGGTCGGCCATGCGCCGCATTCATTTCATTTGGGCATCTATCGCACTGGGTTTGGCAGCCTGCAGTCAGCCTGCTGAACAGGGCAGTGAGACCACAGAAACGGTTGAAGCCGCCCCCCAATCAGAAAATGCCTTGCCCGTTACCTCCGGCGGGATTGCCGCGGCCGATGTGATCTATTGGGGCGGGCGGATTTACACCGCTAATGACAACCAACCCATCGTTGAAGCCGTCGCCACGCAAGGCGAACGTATTGTCTATGCCGGTCCTGCGGCGGGCGCAGAAATATGGATGGGCGAAGAGACAAACCTGATCGATATCAATGGCGGGGCGATGTATCCCGGCTTTACCGATAGCCATGTGCATGTTTTGGGCATGGGCGCACGCGAGCGCACACTCAATCTTGATGATGTCACCTCAATCGCCGATTTGCAGACGCGTGTCGATGCAGCGCGAGAAGACAGCAGCGAGTTGATTTATGGTCGCGGCTGGATTGAGACCCATTGGCCTGAAGGCCGCTTTCCCACAAGGGCTGATCTGGATGCGGTGATTGATGATATTCCCGTCATTTTGATCCGCGCAGACGGCCATGCCCTGGTGGCCAATTCGCGGGCACTTGAATTGGGCGGTATTCACCGGGACAGCATCGCACCTGAGGGCGGTGATATCCTGTTTGATGAGGCGGGCGAACCGACAGGCATGCTGATCGATACGGCTATGGGACCTGTCGGGGCTCTGGTGTCAGCGCCTACGGGCGAGCAGCGCGCAGATTATTATGCTGAAGGTGCGCGTGTGATGGCCCGTCGCGGCTGGACCAATGCCCACGACATGTCGGTGCCGTATTCAGACGTTGATATGATTGAGGCTCTGGCCGCTGATGATCGCCTGCCGATCCGGGTCTATGTCTCGGTCAATCCAGATGGCTATGCCGAGCTGGCACAGGTCGCGCCGCGTATCAGCGAAGATGGGCAAGTCATCACGCGGGCGGTCAAAATGTATATGGATGGCGCTCTGGGTTCACGCGGCGCAGCTTTGCTGGAGCCCTATTCTGATCGCCCCGACAGCTCGGGTCTGGTCATTGCCGAAGCCGATGAAACCATTGGCGTGTTTACCGAGGCCTTGCGGTCCGGTGTGCAGATGAATGTCCATGCCATCGGGGATCGCGGCAATCGCCTGTTCCTTGATTGGACAGCAGAAGCCTTGGCTGCTGTGCCAGCAGGCGAACGTGCCGATATTGACCATCGTTGGCGCAATGAACACAGCCAGATTGTTCACCCCGCCGATATTCCACGTTTTGCTGATCTGGGCGTGATTGCCTCCATGCAGCCCTCTCATGCCATTGGCGATTTGCACTTTGCCCCGGACCGTCTGGGTGATGCCCGCTTGTCCGGTGCTTATGCCTGGCAGTCGATGATCGCAGCCGGTGTTCACCTCATCGGCGGCAGCGATGCCCCGGTTGAACAGGGCGATCCACGGATTGAATTTTACGCCGCCGTGGCCCGCGCCGACCTTTCAGGATTTCAAGGCGATAACTGGCATGATGAGGAAAGCCTGACCCGGCTTCAGGCGCTCAAATTGTTCACGCTCTGGCCAGCCTACGCGTCTTTTCAGGAAGACGAGCTAGGCTCGATTGAGCTGGGAAAACGCGCAGATTTCACCATCTTTTCCGCCGACATCATGACCATCCCAGAAGCTGACATTTTGAACGTCACACCGTGGATGACCGTGGTTGATGGTCAGGTGGCCTATGAGCATCCCGACAGCTTCCATCATTGCCCGGGATGTTGATTTATCGTCCTTTGAGGCTGATCGGATAAATCCTCTCAGCCTCAAAGGACGCGAGTTTCTGGTGATCCCCTTCAATCCATGTTATAACATTTGTTATTACATGGAGGTGGGTATGGCATCGACGAAAATTAGAAAGGTTGGCAATTCGCTAGGTGTCGTCTTGCCCAAGACGGTTCTCAACCGTCTGAATGTATCCGATGGGGATCAGCTCTATCTGAGCGAAGCACCCGACGGGGCCATGCGAATTACCCCCTATGATCCCGAATTTGAAGAACAGATGCAGGCCGCCAAAGAGGGCATGAAAACGTATCGTAACACTCTGCGCGAATTGTCCAAATGAATGAGCCCAAATGGCTGTTGCGATCCGTAATTGATGCCATGCACGACATGCAAATCGCCGAGCATGGCGGGGCAGAAGGTGTCCGCGATGAGGCCTTGATCGAGTCCGCTCTGGCGCGTCCGAAAAACAAATTCACCTATGGCATGACAGATATCTGTGAGCTGGCCGCCTGCCTGGCGGTTGGGTTGGCCCGTAATCATCTGTTTGTAGACGGAAACAAGCGCATCACTTTTCTGGCCGCCTATGTGTTTTTGAAAATCAATGGATTTCAACTGAAGGCCGGTGAAATCAGCGCAACAAGGGTGATGGTTGATTTGGCGGCTGGCCAGATCGAAGAGTCTGAATTGGCCGACTGGTTTAAGGCGAATACGGTGGTGGGTTAAGTTGGGAAAGGGGAGGCGTACCTAAGAAGGTACATGTCCCCCTTTTACTCCACTGCGAAGGCGAGCAGAAGTGTGCGCTGGGCTCCAAACGCGTTGTAATTATCGTCCGAGATGATCAGGACAAGCGCCTCACCGCCGTGGTCGATAACGCTAATGCCTTCAAAATTATCGACCGGGTTTTCTGATTCCAGAGCGCCGAGTAATTCCGGTTCGATCAAGGCCTCGCCATAAATCTGGCTTTCGTCAAAGCGGATAATACGGATGCGATTACCATCGGTTTCATTCCAGAAACGTTCCAGCGCATAGATATAGCCGCCGTGACGGGTGAGCGATGTGAGGCCATAGTCCGGTGTTGGCGCAATATGCACTTCAAACCAGTCCGCGCCGTCATAGCGCCAGAGCAATCGCGGTGAGGCGGCGTCTTCTGGATATTCAATCGCAGCCAGATAACCGCCATCGCCAAGCGGTGTCAGCCCTTCCAGACCCCCATTATTGGGCAGATCATCCGCGCCGGGCGGTATCGGCAGGGCTTCACCAACAGCGCTGGTTATGCCGGATAAATCCATCCCCAAATCATAAGCATTGATACGATGATGACGCTCAAAACTGACCGCGTATCGTCCATCAGCCATTAGCGCTATGGTTTCAGAATCCGCTTCACGGCCTTCAAGGATCTGGCCTTCCGTGCCCAGAATGGGGGCGATTTCTATATCATCGACATAGGCGATAAATCCGCTTTCATCCCAACCCAATGAGGCCGTCATCCAGTAGGCACTGTCGGAGACCGATAAAATCTGTGTCCCGTCTGCGCTAACCTCCAAAGCGGACCAACCGCCAAAGCGTTCGTCGGGATGTTCGATATGCAGACCGCCGCGATAGGAAAGCTGCCCCAGCGCCATCCGGTCAGGCTCGGAATTATAGAGCGCGACTTGCGTTGAGCCTGTCTCTGTTGGGGCAGGGACATCACTGCAAGCCATCAGGGCCAGTACGGGCAGGGCGGTCAGTATTTTGAACATCATCACTCCTCTAAACCTTCGCGCCCAAGGATGCCCAATCGACGCGTTTGACACTTGCTAGCGGGGTTGAAGGGCCAGTGGCAAAGCCTCGCGCAACAGGCCCATTGTCCTCGTCAAACAGGGCGGCCAGCTGGTCGGTCATTGCGCCGCCCAATTGTTCGACATCATTGATGGTCACGGCGCGGCGATACCAGCGGGTGACATCATGGCCGATGCCGATAGCCAGTAATTGCACTTCTGAGCGGGTCTCGATCAGGGCAATGGTTTCGCGCAAATGCTTTTCCAGATAGCCCGAGGTATTGGCCGATTGGGTGCCGTCATCTACAGGGGCCCCATCGGAAATCACCATCATGATCCGGCGTTGTTCGGGCCGGGCAGCCAAGCGTTTCCAAGCCCAGAGCAAAGCCTCGCCGTCGATGTTTTCTTTCAGCAAGCCTTCGCGCATCATCAGGCCAAGATTGGTGCGGGCCCGTCGCCACGGTGTATCGGCCTGTTTATAGATGATATGGCGCAGATCATTGAGCCGCCCCGGCTGGGGTGGCTTGCCATCAGCGAGCCATTTTTCCTTGGCCTTGCCGCCTTTCCAGGCGCGGGTGGTGAAGCCGAGAATTTCGGTTTTCACACCGCAGCGTTCGAGCGTTCGGGCCAGTATATCGGCACAGGCCGCAGCAACCATGATCGGGCGGCCGCGCATCGAGCCGGAATTATCGATCAATAGCGTGACGATGGTGTCGCGAAATTCGGTATCGCTTTCCATCTTGTAGGACAAAGGCAAGGTCGGATCAGCAATCACCCGGGCCAAACGCGAGCCATCGAGCACACCCTCTTCCAGATCAAATTTCCACGCCCGTTCCTGCTGGGCCATCAGGCGGCGTTGCAGCCGATTGGCCAGACGCCCGACGACCTGATCCAGACCTTTCAGTGTATTGTCGAGATAGCGGCGCAAGCGGATCAGCTCTTCACTGTCACATAAATCTGTGGCTTGGATGATTTCGTCAAATTCACGGGTGAACACTTGATAGCTTCCGGTCGAGGCATCTTCGCCCGGTCGCCAATTCGGTCGCATAGCCGATTGGGCCGCGCCTTCATCATCCATCGCATCAATGCGGGTATCGGCATCATCGGGCTGGGAGTTGAAATCTTCCTCATCGCCTGCCGATCCGGCGGCATCGGGCGTATCGGGCTCATCCTTGTCGCCGCCGCTGGGGTCTTCATCCTCGCCGGTGGTTTGTTCCCGGTCGACGCCTTCATCTTCATCATCGGGGTTTTCAGACTCTTCGGGATCGCCGCCCAGTTCCTCGCCCAGATCAAGATCTTTGATCACATGGCGCAAAACCTCGGCAAAGGCGTTTTGGTCATCGGCGCGTGTTGCCAGACGGTCCAGGGTCAGGCCGGATTTGCTTTCAAGCTGCTCGCGCCACAGCGCCATCAGGCCATCGGCTTCCTTCGGGGCCGGACGCCCGGAGACACGTTCGCGCACCAACATGGCGATGGCTTCTTCCATCGGCGCGGTCTGTCTATCCTCAGTGTATTGCCAGCCCTTTTGGGTGCATTTTTGAACCAGGGCTGCTTCCAGATTGGCGGCGACGCCGCGCATGTCCCGCGCACCAATAGCTTCAACACGCGCCTGTTCGGCGGCCTGGAAAATCGCCCGTGCCGTGGCCCCCGGTGGCAGGGCTTTCAGATGCGATGGCTCGTCATGATGGACCAGTTTCAAAGCCAGGGCATCGGCCTTGCCGCGGATCACACGCGCCGCCTTGGCGGTAGGCTCAGCGCCGGGATTGGGCAGGACAAGCCTTCCGCCGGAAAGCCCGGCAATCTCGCCGCCAAAGCTGACTTCCAGTTCTTTGTCCTGCGCGATCGCCCGCGTGGTGAAGGCGAGGGCACGCTTGAAAACTTCCGGATCAACAGGGGGCTTGCTCATGGTTTTAATCTAGACAGTCTGACGGGAAAATCGAGACAGCTCATGCATCACGAAATGTGATGATTACCCGGTCAGGGCAGGGATCAATAATTTTATAATAATTTTTGAGTAAATTGAGCCTGTATGCCCGCATAAGACGGGCTCAAAAATGGTGGTGGTGGAGTTCTTATGAGCATTTCTGTTCATACGAATGTTGATTCCATGACAGCCTTGCAACACCTCAACACGCTTTCGCGTGAGAGCGCTGAGGTTCGCACCCGTATCGCAACGGGGCTCAAGGTGTCCGGGGTCAAGGATAGCAGTACGATCTGGGCGATTGCCCAGGGCATGCGTGCGACCAATGAAAGCCGCGGTGCCGCCATGCAGTCCGTCAATCTGGCCACCGGCGTGGTCGAAGTGGCTCTGGCAGCCGCTGAGGGCATTTCCGGTCTGATGATCGAGATGAAGGAAAAACTGCTCGCCGCCACCGATACCAGCCTCGATGAAAATAACTGGCGGGCGCTGATGAGCGAATACATCGTTCTGGGCAATGAAATCCGTAATCTGAGTGAGAATGCCAGCTTCAATGGCAAGAATTTGCTGGCTGCAGGGGCCGATGACCTCTCTGTATTGGTCAGCGATAATCCGGCGATCACAACCCAGATTTCAGCGGAAGACTTTTCCGATGGGGCCGGTATTGTCGATGTCGGTTTGGCGGGCGTCTTGCCCTATGCCGATGACAGTGTGATCACCAGTCAACCCGACCAGGCCATGGTCGCGGCCTTTGAAACCTCCATGGAAAGCGTCAACGCTGCCTTGTCACGACTGGGGACATCCTTGCGTGGGCTGGAGGTTTCCAAGGAGATGTTGACCAAACAAATTGATGCCGTCGATAGCGGTATCGGGGCCTTGGTCGATGCCGATATGGGGATGGAAAAAGCCCGGCTGGAAGCTCTGCAGGTTCGCCAGCAATTAGGATCACAAGCCCTGGCCGTCGCCAATCAATCGCCGACCATTTTGATGGGTTTGTTTAGATAAGGCTGCAAGCAGGGGGATTGCATGCTTCCTGTTCCCACTGGTGCGTGTACTCAATAACGCGATGATGAGGGCCTGTTCAAACAGCCCGAAAGGCACCCATCATTATGACTGACCCCCTTCCGCAAACCCTCAAGGTCGAGTTCTCCTTGTCCGAGTGCGATCTGGAGTTTTTTCAGAAACGCCTCGATCAGGCCTGCGAGAAATTTGAGGGGGCCGATGAAAGCCGTATTCTGGCCGGAGTCTCGGACATGATGGACAAGGCCTACAAGTCCAACCCGCCGGAATTTGTCCGCTCACGGATTGCCAAGCTGGGGCCTCTATTGGCCATGTTGGAAGATCCGGACTGGAATTTGGAACACGAAGATCGCGACCGGGTGATCAGTGCCCTGGCTTATTTTTCCGATCCCGAGGACCTCATTCCGGATTCAACGCCGGGTATTGGCTATGTTGATGATGCGATCATGATTGATCTGGTTTTGGCCGGACTGGCTCCAGAGCTGGAGGCTTATCAGGACTTTGTCGCCCATCGTGTGGCTCTCAAAGCCGATGTGCCAGACGCAAAAGTCTCATTGGAAGACGCTCGCACCGAAATGCAATCGCGGATGCGCCGTCGTCGCGGGCGCGCCAAAGCCGGTGGACTGTGGGCGCACTCAACCAATTTCGCCCGGTATGGATACCGCTTGTAACCAAGCTAAGGTTTGTGGGGGATATGAAATATCCCCCACAGCCTGTCTCAATTACGCGCTTTCGAATACCGGGTAATCTGTGTAACCCGTCGCATCTCCGCCATAAAACGTGCTTTGGTCGGGTGTGTTGAGAGGCGCGTCGCGTTTGATGCGTTCCGGCAAATCCGGATTGGCCAGATAGGGCACACCAAACGCAATCGCATCGGCATGGCCCGTGGTTACGGCCTGATCAGCTTTCGCGCCGTCATAGCCACCATTGGCGATGAATGTGCCGCCCCATGTCTGACGGACAGCTTCCAGAATTTCGGCTGTGTCTGGCAGCGGGTTCTGCGTGGCAAAGTCCTCCACTACATGCAGATAAGCCAAATCCAGCGCGTTAAGCGCATTGGCTGCGGCAACGAAAGTGGTTTTGGGATCACTGTCTACCATATCATTGAATGTGCCCGCCGGAGAAAGCCGGACACCGATACGGTCTGAACCGATAGCCCGGCTGACAGCAGAGGTTACATCACGCAGCAAGCGCACCCGGTTTTCAACGCTACCTCCATAATCGTCCGTGCGTTGGTTGGAGCCATCGCGCAGGAATTGGTCAATCAAATAGCCATTGGCAGCGTGAATTTCCACCAGATCAAACCCGGCATCGCGGGCATTGCGCGCCGCCTGGACGTAATGGTTGATCACGTCCGGTATTTCAGATGTTTCCAATGCGCGCGGCATATCCGTGTCGACAAATCCGGTTTCATTGAAGACCTGGCTTTTAGCCTGAAGGGCTGACGGGGCCACCGGTTGAGCGCCATCGGGCAACAGGCTGGAATGAGAAATCCGGCCGACATGCCAAAGCTGAAGCGCAATCTTGCCACCGGCCGCATGAACGCTGTCTGTGATTTCACGCCAGGCGGCGATCTGTTCGGCCGAATGAATGCCCGGCGTGTTGAGATATCCCTTGCCCATCGGTGTGATCTGGGTGGCTTCGGTGATCAACAGGCCGCCGCTGGCGCGCTGGGTGTAGTATTCCTTGGCCCAGGGGCCTGGAACGCCATCGGGTGTGGCGCGGTTACGGGTCAGGGGTGCCAGAATAATCCGGTTGGAAATTTCAACAGCCCCCATTTGGAGCGGGGCATAAAGGGCATGATGGGCCATGAGTAAGTCCGTACAAAAAACAACAACAGTCCATGCCCATATGGGAGTGCTGTATCGGGTGTAAAGGCCTCTGTGTGTAATCACACAAGGTCAGGATGGTTTCTGGTTTTCACTCAACACCAGCTGGCTTCGTCGGGTGATGGATTATGCAGCAATTCATTCACATTCGCTTCGATCAACCGGTAGCCGACATTGCCAAACAGCTTTTGCCGACCTTGATTGAGCAGATAGGTTGGACTGCCGGTAATGCCCTGATCAGCACAAAGCTGGTCATCATGGGCCAGACGCGCAATCGCTTCTGCGGAATGAAGCTTGTCCTCAACATGGCCTGCATCCAGACCCAGTTTAGCGGCAATATCGCGCTGAATATCCCAATGGGAAATATCGCGCGCATCCCGAAAGAAGGCACAGCGTACGGCCCAGGCTGCCCGCGTGGACAAGCGCTCGGCAAAAGGCAAGGCGGGTGCCGGCTTGTTTTCTGCTTCAATCAACTCCACCGCTTTTAAAAACTGATGCACGCTGGTTGATGTGCGCGGACGGGCCTCCTGCCAGAGTTTGGGGTTGATTTCGACATGCGGGAATTTTTCCCCGACCTCATTGATATGAGACCCGAAACCGGAAAAGCCGCCACGCTCGGACCAGTTTTTCTCTATCTTGCTCCAGGCATCGGGGAAGACAGAACAATAATGGGTCTCTATTTCGATCTGGTCGCCAAAGTCGATCGCCAATTGATCCAGCCGCCTCTGACCAACATAGGCCCACACACACAATAC
>Ga0316207_10001609_pt1 | contig 26764 bp, 23 predicted proteins | sample 6weekpyrite_MG_FD_204943 | JGI IMG/M metagenome (GOLD analysis project Ga0316207, IMG submission 204943) | Microbial mat bacterial communities from mineral coupon in-situ incubated in ocean water Damariscotta River, Maine, United States -... | ecosystem: Environmental > Aquatic > Marine >... | reverse complement strand
AATTTCGCAAGCGCCACCGGTTTTGGTGGTCACAATCGGCAGGCCACTGGCCATCACTTCAAGCAGCACGATGCCAAAGGGTTCATCCCTTGATGGCAACACAAACACAGAACCCTGCGCCAGAAATTCCTTTACATCTTCAACCCAACCGCTGAACTCTACCTGCTGACTAAGAGCAAGTTCATCAACCAAAGCAACAAGCTTTTCCTTTTCGAAGCCATCACCACCGATAACAAGTTTGGCATCAGGTTGATCCTGCACCACCAACTGAAAGGCACGCAGCAAGTCTTCAAAACCTTTTTTCGGCACCATTCGGCCATAGGCAACAAATACCGGCACGTCCCTTTTCACTACTTCAACCACCGGTTCAAAATTGGAAAAGTTGGGAATTTTATCGATAGCCCTATCGTTCACACCATTACCAAGCAGATAGGCTCGCTGGCTTTCGGTAAGCACCAGAAAATTATTTATATTGCGGCAATATTTGAGTTTGATGTTGTTATGAGTTGTTACCACAACAGGGACGGACAACTTCTTTGCTGCGACACCGCCCATGAGTGCAGCGCGGGATAAGTGGCAATGGATCACGTCAGGGGAAAATCGACTCACTGCATCATGAAGCTTAAAGGCAGCGAAAATATCCCAATGGGAGAATGGCCGGACATAAGCTGGAAATACATTATCAATTCCTTCCAGCTGATCCCTTTTCGAGAATCGTCCATCCATGATGGCCTGTACCTGCACACCCTGCTCTGCCAAGCCTTTTACCAAGTCGATATAGATTCGCTCAGCACCGCCCCAACCTTTGGACAACATCACTTGCGTGATTCGCATCACTTGCCCCATCACTCAAATAAACTTTCATAGACACGAAGATTGCCTTCCACCATGGCACTGATGGAAAATTCTTCATTGACGATTTCCTTGCCTGCCAGGCCCCACAGTTTTGCCTGCTCTTCATCACTTAACAAATCGAGCATCGCGGCACCTAACTGATCGACATTCTGAGGCTGAATAAGAATGCCATTCTCGCCATCACGAACGATTTCAGGAATGCCACCGGCATCCGTACCAATCAGAGGCACACCAGCCACGGCGGCCTGTAATAGCGACACGCCAAGCCCCTCCATGTCAGCAGGATGAACAACGCCGTAGAGACACGGCAAAACGCGCTCCAGGTCATCACGAAAACCTATCAGACGAACGTTGCCCTGCAAGCCCTGCTGTTGAATCTGTTGTTGCAACTCATCCCTAAGCGGCCCTTTGCCAAACAAAAACACCTGAACTTCAGGATGTTTAACCAACACCTCGGGTAAAGCTGCAAACAGATGACGATGACCTTTGCGATGAATCAATTGCGCAATCACAGCCAGCACTTTTGCATTGTCCGGCAAATCAAACTCTTTGATAAACCAGTCGCGTTCAGCAAGTCGATCAAACTTGTCTACGTCGACAGAACTATGAACACAGACCACCTGATCGGCAGGCAGGCCTTCGTCAAGCAAGACCTTGCGAATACCATTGGAGATGGTGACCACCTTATCAAACAGGCGGTACTTCAATTTAGCGATGAAGGGCGATTCCGGGTTATCAACCCGTCGTGAAACCACACACTTGGTTTTTTCCAATCGTGCCGCAATGCCACCCAGCACATCAGCGCCACGACGACTGTGTAGGTGCACCAGATCGGCCTGTTCTGCTCGGATAATCTTGCGCAGCCGGCCAATGAAGCCAAAATCCAGGTCTCCTTTCATCGGGATCTCATAGACCTTATCCACCACCTCAGCCGCCGCCTTGGCAATGGCGCTGCCTTCGGGACAGACCAGCACGTTTCTAAGTGGCTTTTGTGACAAACCCCGCAACAGATAAAAGACCTGCAATGCACCACCATAAAGATGCATGCCCGCCTCGACGTGGATCACCGTCCGGCTCATTCCATTACCTGCTGCACGTTCTGCATAATTTCATCAACATCAATCTTGCGCATGCAAGTGAAGTCGCCATCACAAGAAGGATTACGGCGACAAGGTGAACACTCCATCTTGTGATACAGCACTCGGGCATTGGCACGCGTGGTGTCGGTATAGGGACAGGTCGAACCAAACAGGGCCAGCGTCGGCACATTGAAGGCGATACCCATATGGGTCAGGCCGGTATCGACACCCACCAGAAGCGAGGCATGTTTGATCAAAGCTGCAGTTTGCATTAACGAAGACCTGCCGGCCATATTTATAATCTGCGGATTGGCAGCGGCGATACGTGCTGCGGCCTCGAGATCTGAAGGGCCACCCAACATCACCACAGGCAAGTTTTGTTCTGCCTTGATGTTCTCCGCCAAGACAGGCCAACGCTCTTCTCGCCAGTGCTTTTGTGGCCGGGTGGTAAAGGGACAGATTACGGCATAGTCTTGATATTCAATCCCTGTGCCAGGAAAGGCCTCATCCTCAGCCGAGAGGGCAATATCCATTTCAAACTCGGCTACATCCAGGCCCAGCTCCTGAGCCAGGCCAAAATATTCGGAACCAATGCGCGGATTATCACTCTGGCGTGAAATCACTCGCGTCATCATCCGTTCGCTGCCTTCTTTCGAACCCAGACCAATGCGCTGCTCGGCACCGGAAAAATAGGCCCATACCGCACTCTTCAATAAACCTTGCAGGTCAATGGCGCAATCGAATTTATGTGATTTAAGTCTGCGAATAAATTGACGCAGCTGATGCGCCAGAGTTAAAAATTTCCTCTCTCGCCAAAGCTGCTTCCACTCGTCCTTGGGCCAGAGAATCACTTCATCAAGCTCAGGGTTATTCTTTAACAATGCCGCAGCGGCAGGTTCAATCAACCAACTTATTTTTGCATCAGGATAGCGGCGGCGCAGCGCCTTAATCAGCGGTGAGGCGAATACCACATCACCAATGGCGCTGAGGCGGATAATCAGAATATTGTTCATGACGACAATTCTATCAAGAATGACTGCTGAGCAGGTCGACCGGATCAACCAGTGCTGCTGGCGCAGAACCATCGCCTTCAACAAATAATTTGTGCCAAATGGCAAACTGCAACAGGGCAAAAATATTTTTTGTCACATCACCCTTTTGCTGCTGTCGCTCAACAAGCTTCGCCACACCGGCAGGATTAAACCACTCACCAATGGCCGGACTATTTTGCAGACAGACAACAATACGCTGCAGATAGTCACCGCGCAACCACTCGCCCACCGGAACCTTAAACCCACGTTTCTTCTGCCACAGGTGATCGCCAGGAACAAAACCACTGGCCCAGCGTTTCAGAAAGGCCTTGCCCTGCTTGCCATCGATCTTGAGTTCGTCTGGCAGCGACAGGCCAAACTCCACCACGCGGTGATCGACGAAGGGCAGCCGACCTTCCAGGTTCCAGGCCATCAACATCCGGTCGGCCTTGACCAGCAGATTATCCGGCAGCGCCGTTACCAAATCAACATACTGCATACGCTGAAGGTCACTCCAGTCGATCGACGTCTCACGCCAGGCCTGCACAACCGGCTCACGCCAACTGCGCTCACTTGCCAGCAGCTTGTCACCAAAGACCTGGCCAGGCAGTCCACCTCGAAAATTGGCGCCGGTGCGAAAACCACCCGAGCCACTATTAAGCAAATTCTTCAACCAACGTTCCAGCTTACCGGTGCGATAACGGCCATAACCGGCAAAGGCCTCGTCACCGCCCTCACCTGAAAAAACCACCTTCAATTCCTTACCCGCCTCTTCCGCCAACATTGAGGTGGGCAGATTGGCGAAGTCACGCATCAGCTCGTCCGCTGCCCAGACCGTATAAGGCAAGCGCTGCAACATCGCTTCAGTACTTGGCCGCAACACGCTGTGCTGACTACCAAAGTGCTTGGCGATGGTCTGAGCAATCTCCAGCTCATCACCAACACTGGACTTGGGAAAACCCAAGGAAAAGGTTCGGATCGGTTCATCTTTACAACGACTCAGCAGACCAAGCAGAGTGGTGGAATCAACCCCACCGGAAAGAAACAGACCGAACGGCACATCGGATCGCATGTGCTGGGTCATTACTGTTTCCATCAAACCATCAAACTCCGCACTGGCCTGATCAAAATCTTTTGCTTCAGTCTTCACCGCCAATGCCGACCAATAAGACCAACGCTTGTTAATGCGGCCCTGCTCAACCACCACCGCCTCACCCGGCAGAATACGTTCAATGCCTTCAAAGATTGTTTCGCGGCCACTGCTGTTCTGATTCTGCAAATACTGCAGCAGGCCAAAAGCATTTACCTGAGGCGATTGCTGCAACACCGGCAACAAGGCCTTTATCTCTGAAGCAAACACCACGCCCTGATCTTGTTGAGAAAGAAACAATGGTTTCATGCCCAGCCGGTCACGAGCCAGAAGAAGTTTTTGTTTGGTTTTATCGTAGAGCGCGAAGGCAAACATGCCATGCAGGTGAGACAGGCAGTCTTCGCCATATTCAGCATAAGCGTGAAGGATGGTTTCGCAATCGGAATGAGAAGAAAACTGTTGACCTTTTGTTTCTAAAGAGGCACGGAGTTCGATGTGATTGTAGATCTCGCCGTTGGCGATCAGAACCAAACCACGCTGCTCGGCGACAAAAGGCTGATCACCACCAGACAGATCAATAATAGATAAACGGGAGTGGGCCAAACCAAGCCTCTGATCATGATGTAGGCCGATATGATCCGGACCACGATGCCCCAGTCTTTCTGCCATCAGGGAAAGATGATCGGTATTCACCCGATCAGTGGACTGATATATCCCCGCTATGCCACACATTGGCTTTTCCTAGCACCCATCAAGACACACTCGATTGACGTTGAGCAATCAAAAAGGAATAGGCAATACCAAATATTGCACTACAGAAAATTCGCCAATCAAGACTAAACAATTGATAGTCACCAAAACACCAAATTGCCAACAGAGCCATACTCGCCATCAAAAAATAATAATGATCCTTTTCAATCTTGTGACAGCGATAGGCTTTTTTAAGACCCACAAGCACATAGCCAACCAGCGCCAGTAAAATACCCCCCCCCACTAAGCCAAAACGAACCAGGGTTTCGGAATAAGTATTATGCAGGTGACTCATGGCGGCCAGCTCATGATCGACATGGATATAAAAATATTCATTATTGACACCCGCCATACCCCAGCCAAACAAAGGCCGCTGTAACCACATATCATAGCCCTTTTGATACATAGACATACGCAAACCGAGTGAACCATGGCTAGTATCAACTTTATCAAACTGCAGCGTAATTATTGCCAGTCCATCATCTTTTATTTGCTCAATTCGTTCATCAAAGGTTGATTGCTTAAATATCAAGACACCACTAACAATTGCAACAAACAAAATACCAAATACAAATTCTATTTTTCTTTTACCTTTCAGCATATCCAGTATCGCGATTCTATAACGCAGCACTATCAGCAAAGGAAGAATAAGGGCTAAACCCAACCAGACGGTTCTTGTCTGAGTCAGAATCAAAGCATAAATAACAAGCAACACCAATCCCAACCATACAAACAGCCGTAAAAACCATAACCAACAAAAAATTTTTCGACCAATTAAGCGTGGGGCGTACATCAAAAGGCCTAACAAACAGGTGCCCAACAATAATGCTGCCAGTATTAATTGAAAGCCAAAACCACAACGTTCACTGCCAACAAAAACATCACAAGCCTGCCAATCATTAAGCCACACAACACTCAATAAAAAACCGAGAAAAAACACCAGCAGGGCCAGGTGCATTTTTTGGCGCGCCTGATTTAACCACCAGGCGACCGGGATAAACAGCCATAAATAAAGCCATTCCAATCCATCATGGATATGAAGTTCGGTTAATTCAGGAAATTCATACACTGACCAGGCAGTTCGAAACACCAGGTAAACAACAAACGCCATAAACAACCTAATAACAGGATCTAGTTTAAGCTGTTGCCAGTTCTTGGGAATGCCCATAATAAAAGTAACAAGCATTAAAAACAGCCCGGTATAGGCTAACGCTGTGCCTAGCCAGGCAAAAAACAGAAAGCAAAAAAGTCCAACCAGCCCCAGTTTTTCTGCAAACTCACCCGTCTGGAAAGCTTTAAGCGATTTCAAACCAGTCCTTCAATCCAATGCTAATTAGACATGGGCAGGCCTAAGGCCGCCAAATAAGCATCTGTGCTCGCTTCGATTTCATAGGGTCTAGCCGCCTCTTTTAATTTTTCTGGCGGCAATGGCGCATCCAAGGTCTGAATAATGCTCAATGCCATTGCCTCATGGTCACCTACAGACACCAAAGCACCATACTTTCCATCTTGTAATATTTCACGAGGTCCACTGGGGCAGTCAGTTGAAACAACAGGTGTACCGACAGCCAGAGCCTCTATCGATACAAAACCCAGGCCTTCCCACTTTGAAGTAAAGGCAAAAACCGCAGCATGTTGCATAAAGGCATAGGGATTAGGCTGAAAACCCGCCAAATCTACATCATCTGCCACACCTAGCTGATCCGCCAGGGCCAACAATTCATCACGCTGCCGTCCCTTGCCCAGAATCACCAAACGACATGGGCGCTGCGACCTCACTTGGGCAAAAGCGCGGATCAGCGTAGAAAAATCTTTACGCATACACAGTTCGCCAACCCCAAGAATGACTGGCGGTTCGCCCACCAGAAACCATGGGTGATCAGGCTTGGGCAAATCCTGTTCAAAACAAGCCGCCGGAACAACCGGGCTTGGCACCACATTAATCTTGTCCCGAGCCAGCCCGGTGTACTCGGCCATATCATCAGCCACACCTGCCGATGTGACGATGACGTTATCAGCAAAACCATATAATTTACCCATGGAGTTGCGCTGCAGCCATCTGTCAACCGGGCCTCGACTGGCCAAATCAATTGATATGGTGGTTCCAGAGCTCAACACCACCCGAGTATCAACGCCCGCCAGAAACCTGGCCAGCAAAGCAGTCCTGTTTACCCTATCCTTGTCCGACAACATGACCGTAGGGCGCTCTTTGCGCAGATATCGCACCACCGCTGGCATACTTGGGTATACATGCTTTGACCCGAGGTCGATGATTCGCAAACCGTCCATCTCTTGATCAATGTAAGGCCCGTGTCTTTGAACATGTAGCAGGTCCACCGGATAGCCACGTTCAAGCAAGGCTGGAATAAGATGTTTCATTGCCCGATCCACACCACTGTGTCCGGATGTAGCAAAAAAACAGGCAATTTTAGGCAAAGATGTCATAGATTGTCGCTCTCAACGCCCGACCGTTTGGGGTATAAGGGAATACATAAGTTAGAATAAGTCCCTAAAAGAGGAGTATTATATCGAACTTCCACCTATAACTCTCAAACCAACGCTTTTCTAAAACAACAGACAAAACACCCTTGCCCTGCCAGACTATAAATCATGCCTAATAACAGCAAACCGAAAGTCACTCTGTTTATGTCGTTCTCCGGCGAAGGGGGGGTGGAGCGTATGATTACCAATCTGGTTCGAGAGTTCGTCCACCAGGGCCACCCGGTAGAAATGGTCCTCATCAAAGCCCGGGGCGAACACCTAAAACGACTGCCTGAAGGCGTCACTATCACCCGGCTCGGCACCGAGCACTCACTCCTAAGCCTGTGGCCATTGGTTCGCTACCTGCGACAACACAAACCAGACAGCCTGCTAGTGGCAAAACATAGGGCCATTATTGTTGCCCTGCTGGCAAAAAAAATCGCCAAGGTAAATACCCGCATCGTTGGCCGCCTGGGCACCAACCTGTCTCAGGCCCTGGAAGGAAAAAATAAAATTCGCACATGGTTTTGGCATTTCCAAATGCGCAAACTCTACCCCTTAGCCGGCAAGATTATCCCGGTATCCGACGGCGTTGCCGAAGACGTACGCAAAATCACCGGTCTGGCAGCAGCAAAACTGGAGGTGATTCGCAACCCCGTGATCACACCAGAGATGACAAACCTGGCAGCTGAGACAATCGACCACCCCTGGTTTGCGAATCAGGATATTCCCGTCATTCTTGGCGCCGGAAGGTTCACCCGGCAAAAGGACTTCATAAGCTTGATCAAAGCCTTTGCCCTGGTAAAAAAACAGATCGATTGTCGTCTGGTGATCCTTGGCGCGGGTGGACTACAAAAGGAATACGAACGGCTTGCCGAAGAACTAAAAATCACGAGATCATTATCACTACCCGGCTTCATGCAAAACCCCTACCCCTACATGTCCCAGGCATCATTATTTGTTTTATCCTCGGCCTGGGAAGGCTCACCCAATGTACTGTCAGAAGCCCTGGCCCTTGGCACCCCGGTCATCGCCACGGATTGTCCCAGCGGCCCCAAGGAGGTATTGCAAGATGGCCGCATAGGTCCATTGGTTGCTGTTGGCGATGTAGAAATGCTTGCCAGCGCCATCGTAAAAACATTAACAAATCCACCAACAGAAGCACTATTAAAGTCAGCCGTAGAAGAGTATAGCGTCGAAAAAAGCGCCCAACACTACCTTGCGGCACTTGGAATTTCCAGCAATGATTAAGATTCAAATACAAACGCCACAACAACAGGAACACTAGGCAGACATGCTGTTATCACATCGCTACAAGTTTCTTTTCGTTCACATCGCCAAAACAGGTGGCACAAGCGCACGCGCCGCACTGGCACGCAAAGCCATGTTTGACCCCTATCGTCTACCGATGTGGATATGCAGCAAACTCAGCCATATGACCGGCCACAAACTGGGCAGTAAATTCCCGCGCCATTCTAAAGTCATTGCCGCCAAAGAGATGCTGCCCCATGAATTTTATGACAGCCTGTTTAAATTTGCCTTTGTCCGCAACCCCTGGGATTTACAGGTCAGCTCCTTCCATCATATAAAAAGGGAACGGTCAGAGTTTCTTAACGGCCACACCGACTTCAAGTCTTTTATGAAATACAAACTGGACCCTGATCGGCCATACCAATATCACGTTGACACCTCAATCGAGCTGCAAAGTGATTATTTAATTGGGCTGCATGGAGAGATCATCGTCGACTTCATTGGCCACTATGAAAACCTTCATGAAGACTTCAATCACGCCTGCAAAACTATTGGCATTGACTGTGTTTTACCTCACCGTCGTAAGGCAACTGATCGCAAAAAAGACTTTCGAAGTTACTACGACGATGAAACGACTGAACTGGTAGAAAAACATTTCCAGCAAGACATACAACTACTGAATTACAAGTTCGAGATATAAAACAACAACCACATCAAAAACTATTTAATGCTCGCGACAATCTCTTCAAACTTGCTTGCAATAGAGGCGGCACTATAATCTGACATTGCCGCCAATCTCGATTCATAAACACTGCCCTGCCAGTCTGCCGCCAACGCCCTATCCATTCCCGCTGCAACGGCCTCGGCAGAATAATTCGTAACAGCAATCGCCGTTTCTGGAGAACGAGCCACCAGCTTACTTACTGGGCTGTCTTGCGGTGTAATCGCCAGTATCGGCCGGGCAGTCACCATATACTCAACTATCTTAGTCGGGGTAAAAATTGGTGGACTCACCTGGGTATCAATAGAAACCAAAATCCCTGCCTTTTCAAACACAGATCTAACATCATCAGTAAACGGCAAAACCTTGACTGTTTCCGCCATTCCTCTTGCTTCAATTTCGGGGTCCACATACTTGGCATTTGCCCCAACAAAATAAAACCTGCTGCCTGGATGTTTTTTAACATGCAAAGCAAACCCTTCCAGCAATGGCGCCGGCGAACGACTAGGCCCCACCCCACCCACATGATAAAAGTGACCCGACTCACCCGGACCACCAAACATCACTGGAGCAGGCGAAACATGGTTCAGCACATGCGCTTTAGCCAGATCAAAAGTCACATGCTGACGTTGATAGTTAATCGTCTCGTCATTGGTAAAGGTAATCGCATCAGCCGCATCAGTCATTTTTTGCAGATCACGAAAGAAAGGGGCGTCATAAACCAGGTCTTCGTTAGGCGCCGGAAAAGGATCACTAAAATGCAATAGCAATGGACGCTTATATTTTTTGGCTAACTGATATGCCGGCACCATGCTTGCGTGAGGCCAGGCCCGACCATAAAAAACATCCGGCACATCTTGGCTAAAATCATAATTGGCGGCCTTATTTGCCCACATATAGAAGTTACTAAATATTCCGCCCTCAAGCCTGGCCAAAAGCCTAAACATTGCCCTTGGATAACGCGGACGATGGGACAAAACGATTTTATTAAGGTTTGGATGACTTAAAGAAGAACCTTCTTTAGATGAGGTCAACACCGTGACTCGGTGGCCCTGATCAAACAATGCCCGTATCAATCTGCCGGTACAAATACCTTCAGGCTTTTTATCAAACAGAACCGAGGTAATACAAATATGCAGGGGAGTCATAACGAATATGATTGCTTTAAAGCAGAAAAGGACAAAAAACTAAGCAACGTCTTTAAGGTGTTGAAGAATGCGCGCACACGCCTTGCCATCACCATAGGGGTTAATCGCGCGACTCATATACTCATATTCTTCTGAGCCGGACAATAATGAATTCACAGTACCTACAATCAAATCACCATCGGTACCAACCAGCCTCACTGCACCAACATCAACTGCTTCTGGGCGCTCCGTCACTTCCCGCGTCACCAACACAGGTTTACCTAATGACGGCGCCTCTTCTTGCACTCCACCGGAATCGGTCACAATCAAGGTTGCACGATTTAATAAATAAACAAAGGCAAGGTAATCCTGTGGCTCAATGAGATTGATATTTTCTATTTCTCCAAGAATCTCGTGCACTGGCCCTTTCACCGCAGGATTCAAATGTACAGGAAAAATAATCTGAACATCATCATGCAGCTCTGCAATCTGCCTTAACGCCAACAAAACACGCTTAAAGGCCTCACCAAAATTTTCACGTCGGTGGCCTGTCACTAGTATCAAACGACGTTTCTCATCGATTACCCCAATGGCATCATGCAACTGTTTTGACAAAGTAGTTGAGGATTCAATTCGCTCTCGCACCATCAGCAGGGCATCAATGACTGTATTCCCCGTGACATAGACATGCTCAGGCGAGACATTTTCTTTTAACAGGTTTTGACGTGCCGTTTCAGTCGGCGCAAAGTGCAATGCGGTCAATACACCAGCCAAGCGCCGGTTGGCTTCCTCAGGCCAAGGAGCCACCATATCACCAGTGCGCAACCCAGCCTCAACATGACCAACAGGTATTTTCTGATAAAACGCTGCCAGACTCGCCACAAAGGTCGTGGTCGTATCGCCATGAACCAACACCAAATCAGGCCTTGTTTCTTCGAAGACCTGACTCAGCCCCTGCAATACCACAGAGGTTAAGCCCGGTAAGGTTTGGTTAGGCGTCATTACATCAAGATCATAATCGGCCTGAAGATCGAAAATCTGCATCACCTGATCCAACATCTCTCGATGCTGAGCGGTTAGGCAGATTTTCAACTGAAAGCGCGAATCAACCTGAAGAGCCTTTGCCAACGGCGCCATCTTAATGGCCTCTGGACGTGTACCAAAGACCATAAGAATCTTTTCGATTCTTTTTTGCATGGCTTTAGTGGCCAGCGCCCCCCTCACCCACAAACGTATACTCCGCACCACAATAAGGACACTTGGCCTCACCATCAGTCATGGGCAAAAACACCTTGGGATGGGAGTCCCAGGTACTCATGCCGGGCATGGGGCAATGCAAAGGCAGGTCCGCCTTGCTAACATCATAGTGGTTCTCGGCATTAGCCGGCATATCTGCGGGTGAAACCTGTTTCTGTGTAGCCACAATCATATCCTCGCTTGTTAGGCCATTGTCAGCCAGTGTTGATGAGCCTCACTACGGCCATGAACAACATCAAAATAGGTGCTTTGCAGGCGTTCAGTAATGGGACCTCGACCACCCCCACCTATGCTACGTCCATCCAGCTCACGAATTGGCGTTACTTCCGCCGCTGAACCAGTGAAGAATGCCTCATCAGCTATATAGACTTCGTCACGGGTAATACGCTTCTCTTTGACCGTATAACCCATTTCTTCAGCCAGCTTGATGATGGTGTTACGGGTAATGCCATCCAGGGCTGAAGTCAGCTCAGGCGTATAGATCACACCGTCACGGACCATGAAGAAGTTTTCACCACTACCTTCGGCAACGCAGCCGTCTGTATCCAGCAACAGCGCCTCGTCACAACCGCAGGCCTGTGCCTCTTGAAGCGCCATCATCGAGTTGACGTAGTTGGCATTGGTCTTGGATTTACACATCATAATATTGACGTGATGACGAGTAAACGATGAGGTGCGTACCTTGATGCCATTCTTAAGGTTTTCGTCGCCCATATAAGAACCCCATTTCCAGGCGGCAACCATAACGTGGGTCTGAAGATTATCAGCACGCAGCCCCATACCCTCTGAGCCATAGAACACCATTGGACGGATATAACCGAACTCAAGATTATTCTCTTTGACCGCAGCAACGGTGGCGGCATTGATAGTGTCCTTGTCATAAGGCATCTTCATGCCCATGATGTGCGCCGAACGAAACAGGCGATCAGTATGTTCCTGCATGCGAAAGATAGCCGCACCCTTGTCGGTCTTGTAGGCACGCTCACCTTCAAACACGCCCATGCCGTAATGCAGGGTGTGGGTCAGCACGTGTACCTTCGCCTCGCGCCAGGGAACCATCTCGCCATCCATCCAGATGACACCATCCCGATCCGCCATACTTATCACTACAACTCTCCTTAAACCTATCCAATAACCATCGCCCAATAAATTACGGCTGGCGAAAACGCTCTATTCTACCTTTTCCAGCAAATCCTGCCAGATGCGCGTGACACCTTGACGCAAATCAACGAACTCTTGCTCTGGCAGGACAGCTTTCATCTCTTGCAGACCCAGCTGGTGAACGGCAGCACGATAGCTGCGGTAAGCATCAGCCAACAGCTGGGCATCGGCTTCAACCAATAGCCCTTCGGTAGCCAGTGTTTCTAAGAGACGGATGTTATCTGTCCACGCCATCAAGGCTGGATGCTGCGGCGCCCAGCGTAATACCGCGTATTGAACAATGAATTCGATGTCCGCAATGCCACCTGGATCCTGTTTTAGATCAAACATTCCAGCCTCAGCCTTGGACAAGCTTCCACGCATCTTCTGCCTCATCTCTCGCACTTCGGTCTGTAGCTGCTGCGGCTTACGCTCACGAGCCAACACCTTGGCACGGATGACACCGAAACGTTTTGCCAGTTTGACATCGCCTGCCACCACCCGCGCCCGCACCAGGGCCTGATGCTCCCAGGTCCAGGCATCGTTTTCCTGATAGATAGCAAATGAATTCAGATCCGACACCAACATGCCAGCATCACCATTGGGACGCAGACGGGAGTCAATTTCGTACAGACTGCCAGACGGCGTCAGGGCAGTCATGATATGAATAATGCGTTGCCCCATACGCGCAAAAAAGACCATGTTATCGGTTGCCGAATCGCCGTCTGTGTGGCCACCACAGTTATAGTTACCTTGTAGAAACACTACATCCAGGTCCGAACTATAACCCAGTTCTATACCGCCCATCTTGCCGTAAGCAATCACCAGGAAACCGGGCTCATGCAAGTTACTGTCATCACCCAGACACTGAGGCCGACCATGTTTGGCCTGTAGATGCTGATAGGCAATGCTGACCACCTGCTGCATCACCACCTCGGCAATCTCGGTCAGGTGATCCGAGACTATCATCAATGGGAAAAAACCCATTACATCGGCAGCTGCAACACGCAACACATTGGCCTGTTTAAAGTGGCGCAACACCTCCATCTGCTGCTCCAGATCACCACCGACCTGTTCCAGTGCCGATCTCAACTCGACCTCAAGCCCAGTCCTGTCAGGCGGCGCATATAGGGTGCGAGCATCCAGCAGTTCGTCCAGCAACACCGGGTAACGCGCCAGATGTTTGGCAATCCAAGGGCTAGCGGCAAACAGTTTGACCACTTGCGACAGCGCCATGGGGTTTTCTACCAGCAGCGCCAGATAAGCGGTACGCCGGGCAATGGCCTCGATCAGACTAATTACCCGCGCCAACACCTCTTCAGAATTATCCAGTGCTGTCACCGCCCCCAACAACAACGGCATTAAACGATCCAGACGTTCTCGGCCGCGACTTGAAAGGCGACGAAAAGCCGAGCCTTCACGCAGACGCTGCAGCAGACGTAACACCTCTTGCGGCTGCTGATAACCATTGTTCTGCAGAACTGCGATCGCATGTTCTTCACTGGCCGAACGATTCCAGATCACATCGTAGTCAGAGCCCTGCTCGGCAGCCTGTTCGCGTTGCGGTGCAGCAAACACCTGCTGAAAGGCATCATGCACCGTGCTCATGTGCTTGCGCAGTTGGAGATCAAAGCTGCGCCAACTATCGCAACCCATGGCCACCACCAGGCGCTGCCGTTCAAGCTCTCCAGCTGGCAAGGTATGGGTTTGCTGATCCGCCATGGCCTGGAGGCGATTCTCGGCCTGACGCAGAAAGACATAGGCGCTCTGTAGCGAATCGACCACGTAGGCAGGCAATAAATCCTTTTCTACCAACAGCGCCAAGACCTGCTGAATCGGCCGAATTTGCAAGGCCTTGTCGCGGCCACCGCGAATCAGCTGATAGGCCTGACCAATAAACTCAACCTCGCGGATACCGCCCGGGCCAAGCTTGACATTATTTTCCATACCCTTGCGTTTCACCTCAGCGGCAATCATGCCCTTCATCTCGCGCAGGGATTCAAAGGCGCCGTAGTCGAGATAACGGCGATAGACAAACGGCCGCAGGATCGTCATCAGCTCAGCGCCCGCCTCATGGTCACCAGCAATCGCCGCCGCCTTGACCATGGCATAACGCTCCCATTCACGACCATGGGTCTGGTAATAATTTTCCATCGCGTCAAAGCTGATCGCCAGAGGCCCGGCATCACCGAATGGCCGCAGACGCATATCGACACGGAAGACATAGCCGTCAGCGGTCTGCTGGTTAATCGCATTGATCAGACGTCGGCCCAGGCGAATAAAATACTCGCTATTACTCTGCTCAAAACGACGCCCGCCCTGGGTTTGGCCCTCTTCCGGGTAGGCAAAGATCAGATCAATGTCAGAGGAATAATTCAGCTCGCCAGCACCCAGCTTGCCCATGCCCAGCACCACCAGCGATTGCGGCTTGCCACTCAGCTCGCCCATCGGCGTGCCCAGTTCGGCAGACTGCCATTGATGCAGGCACGCCAAACTGACCTCAACACAGGCACAGGCCAGGGCAGAAAGGTCTCGCAAGGCCTCGTTTAGATCGGCCCAACCGGCAATATCGCGCCAGGCGATACGCACCATCTCGCGACGACGAAACTGACGCAGCAAGACACCGAGGTAGTTATCGTCACCAGCATTTTCTAGCAGTCGGCTCAGACTCTGTTTGTAGTGATCAGATGAACACTTGGCCTGAAGATGGCTTTCGTTTATCAAGGCCTGCAACATGGCCGGATAACGCAGACAAGCCTTGGCAACAAAATCACTACTGGCCCAGACCCGACACAACGATAGCGCCAGCCTTTCATCATCCAGCACCAATTTGGCGACCTCATCGCTGCTGGCACAAAAATCCTGCCATTGACCTTCCAGCAATAGACGCAGCTCTGCCGGCAAGCCAGCCAAGCCCTTCTCTGGCAAAGCCATCCCTGAATTATTTGTCTCGTTATTCATAAAAAATTGCCAACCAATACAACAGGAAACCCTGGAATAGAACCGCTTCCGGCACCATTATTCCGCCGCTCATTTCAAAATCATACCACTTCTCAAGTTGCCTCTAATAACGCCGATATCCTCAACGTAACCAGCTGTCGCAACAAAAGGGACTTAGAGACAAAATGGAACTCAAAGACTATCTGAAAATCATGGTCATGAAGGATGCCTCGGATCTTTATCTGACCACCGGCGCACCTGCCAGCGCCAAAATCCAGGGCGAACTGATACCGCTGGAAAAGACTCCGCTAGCACCCGGTCGTGTCAAAGAAATTACCGACCAGATTATGAACGATGAGCAGAAAGAGATCTTCAAGGATCGACCAGAGTGCAACATGGCCATTTCCGAACCGGGTGTAGGCCGCTTTCGTGTCAATATCTTTCAGCAACGCAATCAGATTGGCATGGTAATTCGCGCCATTAAGATGGACATTCCCAACTGGCAGGATCTGGGACTACCGGACATTCTCACCAAACTGGTGATGCAGAAACGCGGCCTGGTGCTGTTCGTCGGTGGTACCGGCTCAGGTAAATCCACCTCACTAGCAGCCTTAATTGACTACCGCAATGCCAATAGCGCCGGCCATATCATCACCATCGAAGATCCAATCGAATTCGTCCATAAGCACAAAAAATCCATCGTCAATCAGCGTGAAGTCGGTGTCGACACCGCCACCTTTGAAGATGCGCTAAAGAACACCCTGCGCCAAGCGCCAGACGTCATACTGATCGGTGAGATCCGTGACCGTGAAACCATGGAACACGCCATGGCCTTCGCCGAAACCGGCCATCTGGCCATCTCAACCTTGCATGCCAATAATGCCAATCAGGCACTGGACCGCATCATCAACTTTTTCCCTGAAGAGCGCCACAACCAGCTGATGCTCGACCTGTCACTCAACCTACGCGGTTTTGTATCGCAACGACTGGTACCCACCGTCGATGGCAAACGTGCCGCTGCCATTGAAGTATTACTGGGCACACCCATGGTCTGCGATCTGATCCTGAAGGGCGAGATCACCGCTATCAAAGAGATCATGACAAAATCAGAAAACATCGGCATGCGCACCTTTGATGGCGCGCTATATCATTTATACAAGGAAGGCCGCATTACTCTGGAAGAGGCGCTACGCAATGCAGACGCACCGAACAACCTGCGCCTACGTATCGATCTGGAAGAAAAAGGCGGCAAAATTCAGGAACAGGACTCAGGTCTGAGCCTGGCCGATGAGCCGGATGACCCATCAGAACTAGCACTCGAATAACAAAACAGCGCCATGCAGGCGGCATAAAAAAGCCCCGCCAGTCATAAAACTGGCGGGGCTTTTTTAACTTTCAGGCATCTAAACAACAAATATATTTGCTATTCAGATTGCCTCTGAACGTTTCGAGGACAAGGCGGAAGCGCGCAGTTTACGAACAGTAAATGAGCACTTCCAACGCAGTCATCGGACTGGTCAGAGGTGAGCTGAACAGCAAATTACATCATGCCGCCCATGCCACCCATACCACCCATGCCGCCCATATCAGGCATAGCAGCAGCACCGCCTTCGGAAGGCTTATCGGCAACCATCGCTTCAGTAGTAATCATCAGACCTGAAACAGACGCCGCGTTTTGCAGCGCTGAACGAGTTACCTTGGTTGGGTCCAAGATACCCATAGCCAGCATATCGCCGTACTCACCAGTCGCAGCGTTGTAACCAAAAGAGTCTTTACCCTCAGCAACCTTGTTTACAACTACAGCGGCTTCATCACCGGCATTACCAACGATCTGACGCAGTGGCTCTTCCATGGCACGGAAGGCAATACCAATACCAACGTCCTGATCATGATTGTCACCTTTCAGGCCTTTAATTGACTGCAAGGCACGAATCAGGGCAACACCACCACCAGGAACAACGCCTTCTTCTACGGCTGCACGAGTCGCATGCAGAGCATCATCAACGCGGTCTTTCTTTTCTTTCATTTCAACTTCAGTAGCAGCACCCACTTTGATTACAGCAACGCCGCCGGCCAGCTTGGCAACGCGTTCTTGCAGCTTCTCTCGGTCATACTCTGAGCTTGTATCAGCAATCTGAGCACGGATTTGAGTCACACGAGCTTCGATATCAGCCGCTACACCAGCGCCATCAATGATAGTGGTATTGTCTTTGCTGATCTGGATTTTCTTGGCGGAACCCAGTTGTTCCAGAGTAGCGGTTTCCAGAGACAGACCAACTTCTTCAGAGATAACCTGGCCACCAGTCAAACAAGCTATATCCTGCAACATGGCTTTACGACGATCACCAAAGCCTGGGGCTTTAACAGCTGAAACTTTAACGATGCCGCGCATGTTGTTCACAACCAAAGTGGCCAGGGCTTCGCCTTCAACATCTTCAGCGATGATCATCAGTGGCTTGCCTGCTTTAGCCACACCTTCAAGGATAGGCAGCAGATCACGGATGTTAGAAATCTTCTTGTCGAAAATCAGGATGAACGGGCTGTCCATTTCGGCCGTCATGTTTTCCTGATTAGTTACGAAGTAAGGCGACAGGTAACCACGGTCAAATTGCATACCTTCAACTACATCCAGTTCATTTTCCAGACCTGAACCTTCTTCAACAGTGATAACACCTTCTTTACCAACCTTTTCCATTGCATCAGCAATGATCTGACCTACTTCGTTGTCAGAGTTAGCAGAGATAGTACCTACCTGAGCAATTGACTTGGCATCTTCACAAGGCTTAGAGATACTCTTCAGCTCTTCAACAGTGGCAATAACAGCCTTGTCGATGCCGCGCTTCAAATCCATTGGATTCATGCCCGCAGCCACAGACTTCAGACCTTCAGTCAAAATGCTTTGCGCCAATACAGTAGCTGTTGTGGTGCCATCACCAGCAATATCATTGGTTTGTGAAGCAACTTCCTTCACCATTTGTGCACCCATGTTTTCGAACTTGTCTTCCAGTTCGATTTCCTTGGCCACAGAAACACCATCTTTAGTGATGGTTGGTGCGCCGAAGCCACGCTCCAGTACTACGTTACGACCTTTAGGACCCAAAGTTACCTTAACTGCGTTAGCAAGAATATTTACACCATCGACCATGCGGCCACGGGCTTCTGAACCAAACGATACTTCTTTAGCTGCCATGTTATTTATTCCTCTTAAATTTAATTAGTTTGCTTAGGCTTCGATAACAGCAACGACGTCTTCTTCGCGCATTACCAGCAGTTCTTCACCTTCAACCTTGACCTCGGTACCGGCAAACTTGCCAAACAACACTTTGTCACCCACCTTGACATCCAGCGGGCGTTTTTCGCCGCTTTCAAGGATTTTGCCGTTACCCGCAGCAACCACTTCACCTTGAGCAGGTTTTTCAGTCGCTGAACCAGGCAGAACGATGCCACCGGCTGAAGTGCGTTCTTCTTCCATGCGGCGAATCACAATGCGATCATGCAAAGGACGGATATTCATTCTAGATTTCTCCAATCAATTCAAAAAGTTAAAAATAAAACACGTTATCTGGAGCACAGCTTTTGGCACTCCCTCGTAAAGAGTGCTAAACATAATAGGGGCAAATATCCAAGAGTCAACCCCAGGCCGACTCAGAAAATAAAAAGAAAAATTAGAGGTCCAGCTGCTTAGATCCTAGCTGGAAGCAGGTAACGCTAGAAATCAGCGCTGCTCGTCTTTGTCACGCGAGAATTCACCCTCGATGGTACGAGGACCATGATGTCGCTCATGCGAGGCCCCGCCAAACCCAGAGACGTTAAGCACACCGCGACGCATGACCCAAGCAATCAAACCCTGGCGTAATGGCGGTATCAAACAGACAAAACCAATAGCATCGGTAAAAAAACCTGGCGTCAGCAACAAGGCCCCACCAAACAGCAACAACACACCCTCAAGCAGCTGCAAGGCCGGCAACTCACCTCGGGCCATACTCTCCTGCACCCGCCCCAGAGTAGCAAAACCCTGCTGGCGCAATAACAAGGCACCGAGCACGGCAGTAAACACCACCAGAAAAACCGTCGGAATAGCACCAATCACCCCCCCCACCTGAATCAGCAGATAGATCTCGATGATTGGGACAATCAAAAACAGTGCTAGTAAGGTTCGAAATGAAAACATCTGAGTCACCCGTTTGTTCAAGTAGCCATTCTACACCAGCCTCAGGGACTTTGCCCCACAGCCGATGTTCGGGTATCTTGCCGGGCATGCAACAGAAAGCACAAATCGTATTCAACACCTGTCCGGACCAAGAGACCGCGCAAGACATTGCCTCACAGCTTGTTGAGCTGCAACTGGCTGCCTGCGTCAACATTATCCCCAGCATCGAATCTATCTATCGCTGGCAGGACAAAATCGAGTCCGCCACTGAATACCTGCTAATAATTAAAACTCAAACAGACTGTTATACTGAACTCGAAAACACCATCCAGGCACTACACCCCTATGAACTTCCAGAGGTAGTGGCTGTCCCTATTGAGACTGGCCTACCGGCCTATCTCGACTGGATCAATAACAACACCAAGTAAGCCAATATGTCAGCCAAAATACCAGCCAAACTGAATTCAAAAAACGTCCTTTTCTCACTCGCCCTGTTGTTTGCCTGGCTCAGTTTTTTGCCAGTTCAGACCCATGCCTCAGAAGAACAAGAGGCTGTTACCGTTGAAGCCTCGCAGGACAAAGGCATACTCGGCAGCCTGTCATCTTTTGGACAAAAGCTCGGTTTTGGCGGAAACAACAACGGCCCGTTCATCCCGCCCGAACAGGCCTTCATACTCAGCGCTGACATGGATGATGCCCACACACTGACTGTGCGCTGGGACATCACCGATAGTTACTATTTATATCGAGACAAGTTCGGTTTTGAATTAATCGACGCCGATGGCATTTCAATCCAGGCATTTGAATTACCGCGTGGCAAAGAGAAACACGATGAAAACTTCGGCCTGATGGAGGTCTTTTATGACGAGATCGAAGTCAACCTGCCACTTCAACGCGATAACACCAAGGCCACTGAAATACAGCTACAGGTAAAATATCAGGGCTGTGCAGAAGCTGGCTTTTGTTATCCGCCCATGAAACAACTGCTGACACTTAGCCTGCCAGAGGCCACCAGCCCCGCCCCCATAAGCGAAATCAGCAACAGCAGCTTTGTTTCCGAGCAGGACAAATACGCCAACAAGCTGGCACAAGACAGCCTGTTTCTGAGCATGCTCAGCTTCTTCGGCCTGGGTCTGCTACTAACCTTTACCCCCTGCGTGCTACCGATGATCCCCATCCTGTCCAGCATCATTGCTGGCCAGGGCAGCACCATTACCACCCACCGTGCCTTTTCTTTATCGCTGACCTACGTCTTGGCCATGGCCGTCACCTACACAATGGCTGGGGTGATTGCCGCCCTATTTGGCAGCAACCTGCAGGCCGCCTTCCAAAACCCCTGGGTGCTGGGCAGCTTTAGCGCGGTGTTTGTTGTATTGGCCCTGTCCATGTTCGGCTTTTACGAACTGCAAATGCCCCAGGCCATCCAGAACAAACTGACCAACCTCAGCAATAAACAGCGCGGCGGCAGCTATGTCGGCGTCGCCATCATGGGCCTGCTTTCAGCCTTGATCGTCGGTCCCTGCATCGCTGCGCCTCTGGCTGGCGCATTGATTTACATTGGTCAAACAGGTGATGCCGTGCTGGGTGCCGCTGCGCTGTTTTCCCTGAGCATGGGCATGGGCGCACCGCTCCTATTAATTGGCACCTCGGCAGGCAAGCTCATCCCCAAGGCCGGACCATGGATGAACACCATCAAGGCGATCTTTGGCGTAATGCTGATTGCGGTGGCCATCTGGATGCTGGAACGCATCATTCCCACTGCAGTTGGCATGGCGTTATGGGGAATTTTGCTAATGGTCTGCGCCGTATATCTCGGCGCCTTTGAGCGCCTGCAACCTGAGGCCAGCGGCTGGCGCAAGTTCTGGAAAGGTGTCGGCATTGTCATTCTAGTCTACGGCGGCATGCTGCTAATCGGTGCGGCCAGTGGCAACAAGGATCCGCTACAACCTCTGGTTAGCACATGCGTCGGTGCTGAATGCAATACAGCAGTCAATCAACAACACGCACTGGCGTTTAAACAAATCAAAGGCCTTGATGGCCTGCAACAAGAATTAAAACTTGCCTCAGCGCAAAATAGAGCCGTAATGCTCGACTTCTATGCCGACTGGTGCATCTCCTGCGTTGAAATGGAAAAAAAGACCTTTTCCGACACCGGCGTACAAACCGCTTTAAACAACACCATTCTGTTGCAGGCTGATGTCACTCTAAACGACGAACAAGACAAAAAACTGCTTGAGACCTTTGGACTGTTCGGCCCACCTTCTATATTATTCTTCGACAAATCAGGACAAGAGCAGTCACAGTTTCGCCTGATGGGGTTTCTGGGGCCAGACGATTTTGAGACCCACATCAAGGCCGCACAAACACTGTAAGCAAATCGAGCCAGGAATCACATGAACAAAAAGAACGTAATGGCCATTACTGTGGCCATTGTTATATTTGGTGCCGTCATCGGCAACTTCGCCGTCAACATGTTTAGCCAAACCTCTGAGCCTGCGGCTGAAGCCCCATCGCTAATCGGATCAAGCCTGCCCGAATATCGACTATTAAGTCTGGATGGCGTTCGCGAAAATGGCAATCAATGGCTGGGCAAGGTACAAATAATCAACTTCTGGGCCACCTGGTGCCCTCCCTGCAAGCGCGAAATACCGGTTTTGATCAAACTGCAAAACGACTACAAAGACCGCGGTCTGCAGGTCATCGGAATCGCCCTGGATGAAGCCGAAGCTGTTGCCAATTATGTTAAGGAACACGGCATCAACTATCCCACCCTGGCCGGCGATGATGAGGTAGTCGAGGTCTCGGAGAAACTGGGCAATGACCTGGGCATCCTGCCCTATACCGTCATCGCCGACCGAGCAGGCAAAATCAGCTTTATCCGCTATGGCGAAGTGGATAGGCAAACTGTCGAAAACGAGATCAAAAAACTACTTTAAGGATTAGGCCAACGTAGTAGACGTCGCTAACTGTAGCCAACGTGCAGCGAACGGTCGTCAGCTTGATAAAAACTGGACAATAACCACCCTGACGTGACAAAATCGCCTCAATTATCGGCACTTCGTTAACAAACTGTTCGTCTTAAAGGGAATACATGGCCAAAATCCTGGTACTGAACGGCCCTAACCTGAACCTGCTTGGCAGTCGCGAACCGCAACACTACGGCGCCACCAAGTTGGCCGACATCGACGCGTCACTTACTCAGACAGCCCAGCTGGCTAATCATCAGCTAAGCTGCTTCCAAAGCAATGCCGAACACGAACTCATTGAACAGATTCACCAAGCGGGACAAAACCAGGTTGATTTCATCCTTATCAACCCAGCCGCTTTCACTCACACCAGCGTCGCCCTGCGCGATGCCCTGAGCGCGGTCAAAATCCCGTTTATTGAAATACATTTATCGAACATCCATGCCCGCGAGGGCTTTCGCCGCAACTCTTATTTTTCAGACCTGGCACAAGGCGTGATCAGTGGGCTAGGCCCAATCGGCTACCAGCTAGCCTTGCAGGCCGCCATAGAACAAACAACTAAAACTTAAAACACTAACGACGGTTTAAAGACATGGACACTCGCAAAATTAAAGCACTCATTGCACTACTGGAAGAATCTGACGTAACCGAAATCGAGATTCATGAAGGCGAAGAATCTGTTCGCATCAGTCGTCACAAGCAAGTCGTTGCTGCCCCCGTAGCCGCTGCTATGCCTGCAGCAGCAGTTGCTGCACCTGTCGCCGCGACTCCGACTGCCGCCACAGAAGCCGCCGCGCCAGCAGCACCTAGCGGTCACGAAGTAACGGCCCCCATGGTCGGCACCTTTTATCGCTCCTCTTCACCTGGCGCCAAGCCTTTTGCTGAAGTCGGCCAACAAGTCAACGAGGGCGACACCCTCTGCATCATCGAAGCGATGAAGATGCTGAACCAGATCGAATCAGATAAAACTGGAAAAATTGTTGCCATCATGGTCGAAAACGGTCAGCCAATTGAATACGGTCAGCCACTGTTTGTCATTGAGTAAACACGGAATCGTTTTCGCAATATTCAATCAACGACACAGACTATAGAGTTAGAGACATATGTTCGAAAAAGTTGTTATCGCCAACCGTGGCGAAATCGCCCTGCGTATTTTGCGCGCCTGCCGCGAGCTGGGCATCAAGACCGTGGCCGTTCACTCATCTGCCGACCGCGACTTGAAACACGTCCGCCTGGCCGACGAATCTGTCTGCATCGGTCCGGCCGATTCCACTCAGAGCTATCTGAACATCCCAGCCCTGATCAGTGCCGCCGAAGTGACGGATGCAGTTGCCATCCATCCCGGTTATGGTTTTTTATCAGAAAATGCCGACTTTGCTGAACGCGTCGAAGAAAGTGGCTTTGCCTTCATCGGCCCCAAACCCGAGACCATCCGCACCATGGGCGACAAGATCTCAGCTATCGAGGCAATGAAGGCCAGCGGCGTTCCTTGCGTGCCTGGTTCTGACGGCCCACTGGGTGATGACAATGACAAAATTTTAGAGATGGCACGCAAGATCGGTTATCCAGTCATCATCAAGGCCGCCGGTGGTGGTGGTGGCCGCGGTATGCGCGTGGTTAACAGCGAAGCAACCTTGTTGCACTCCATTGCCCTGACCAAGGTCGAGGCTGGAAATTTCTTTGGCAATGACGTTGTCTACATGGAGAAATTTCTCGAGAACCCACGCCACATCGAATTCCAAGTACTGGCCGATACCCACGGCAACGCCATCCACCTGGGTGAGCGTGACTGCTCCATGCAGCGTCGCCACCAAAAGGTGATCGAAGAGGCTCCAGCCTCCGGCATTAGCCCTGAGCTGCGCCAGAAGATGGGCAACATCTGCGCCGAAGCCTGTCGCAAAACAGGTTACCGCGGTGCTGGCACCTTCGAGTTTCTTTATGAGAACGGTGAATTTTATTTCATCGAGATGAATACTCGCCTACAAGTCGAGCATCCGGTCACAGAAATGATCACCGGCGTCGACCTGGTTAAAGAACAATTACGCATTGCCGCAGGCGAAGAGCTGTCTTACAAACAGGAAGACCTCAAGATCACTGGCCACGCGATTGAATGTCGTATTAATGCCGAAGACCCAGACAACTTCATGCCTTGCCCTGGCAAGATCACCAACTTCCATGCCCCTGGTGGTTTAGGCGTTCGTGTTGATTCGCACATCTACAGCGGTTACTCCGTGCCACCACATTACGACTCCATGATTGGCAAGATAATCTGTCACGCCAGCGACCGTGAAACCGCCCTGGTTCGCATGGCCGGCGCCCTGGATGAACTGGTTATCGACGGCATCAAGACTAATAAAGCACTGCACAGCCGTCTGGTGCGTGACGCCGCCTTCATGGCTGGCAGCACCAGCATCCATTATCTGGAAAAGAAACTCGGCCTGAGTTAAATCAAGTCAAACCCACACAAAGGACGCACTGGACTTCGCAATAACGTAATCCCCAGTGCGCCCCTTAACTCTGCGATCACCTATGCCCTGGTTACAACTTAAATTCGACAGCTCACCGCAACAGGTCGACCACGTCAGTGACCTGCTAACCGAGCTTGGCGCAGCGGCAGTCACGTTTGAAGATGGCGCCGACCAGCCCCTGTTTGAACCCGATCCGGGCGAAACCAAACTGTGGAACAATACCCGCATCATTGGCCTGTTCGATGCCAACGTCGACATGCCGGCAATCATTGAACAACTCAAACAGACACTGGGTGAACACGCGCCACAACAGCTTCAGGTCAATCCTCTCGAAGACAAGGATTGGGTACGGGCCTGGATGGACACATTCAAACCGATTCGCTTTGGCCAAAATCTTTGGATCTGCCCCAGCTGGCATACCCCGGACCAACCTAACGCTACTAACGTTATGCTCGACCCTGGCCTGGCCTTCGGCACCGGCACCCACCCCACCACGGCCCTGTGCATGGAATGGCTGGACGCTCACCCGCCTACAGACATGAACGTCATCGACTTCGGCTGTGGCTCGGGCATTCTCGCCATCGCAGCCGCCCTACTGGGGGCAAAACATGTTGAAGCCGTCGACCACGACCCGCAGGCCGTACTGGCCACCAATGACAACGCCGAGAAAAACAATGTCAGCGCTAAAATAAACGCCCTGCTGCCACGACAATTTGAAGACCAGCCAGCCGACCTGGTCCTGGCTAACATCCTCGCCAACCCATTGCTGGAACTGGCACCACGCTTCGCCAAACTGCTCAAGCCTGGCGGCCAGATTGTGTTATCAGGTATCCTTGCCGAACAGGCCGGACAAATTTTGCTACGTTATGAAGAGTGGTTTGATCTACAGCCACCCACACAACAGGACGACTGGGTACGAATCGACGGCACACGCCGTTAAAACACCATGTATACACATTGCCCCCACTGCGACACCTATTTCCGCATCTCCTCGGCACAACTAAAATCAGCCCATGGTGACGTCCGCTGCGGCCGTTGTTTTGGCACCTTTAACGCGATCAAGAATCTGGCTGACGAACCACCCTCAACGATTGACAACAGCCCGACAGAAAACTCACAAAGCCTTAGCGACAACGACGATGCCGCTGAAAACGCCGTCGAAACCAGTCCTTCCGAGTCCGCCATCAAGGCCAGCCAAACCAGCCAGCAAGAGATCCCGCAGACGCATTCACAACAGATCATTGAAGAATTTCAATGGCAAGCAAGCACTCAGCCAGGAGGAAAGCGCCTGCTCTGGGCACTGCTAAGCCTGCCTCTATTGGCCCTGTTAGGACTGCAATATGCCTATTTCAATCTCAACCAGCTATCTCAGAACAGCCAATACCGTCCAGCACTGACAAGCCTCTGCTCACTAACGGGCTGTGAGCTACCGCTGCTCAAATCACCGCAACAAATAGA
>Ga0316207_10001608_pt1 | contig 26785 bp, 22 predicted proteins | sample 6weekpyrite_MG_FD_204943 | JGI IMG/M metagenome (GOLD analysis project Ga0316207, IMG submission 204943) | Microbial mat bacterial communities from mineral coupon in-situ incubated in ocean water Damariscotta River, Maine, United States -... | ecosystem: Environmental > Aquatic > Marine >... | reverse complement strand
AAAAAGTTGTTTGCCAGCTCGCAAGAGCAAGAATGGATTGCACAAGCAAAACAAGGCTCGCAAACGGCTTTTCATCAACTATATGAAATGCACCACCGGCAAATTTACGCCTTGTGCTGGCGTATGCTAGCAGACAAAGACAGCGCTGAAGACGTTTGCCAAGAAGTCTTTGTGGTGTTGTGGCAAAAAATTAGTAACTTTCGTGGCGAAAGTAAATTCAGCACTTGGCTGCACAGTGTTGCTAGTAATGTGGTGTTAACGCATTTACGTAAACAAAAAAACTGGTTACAACGGGTATTTAGTATCGAGCAACAAAGTGACTATACCTTACCTGAAGAAGCCGTGGTGCCTTTAGATGATTCGTCTGAGCTAGAAGAGTTAGACAAACATATCGCTAAATTACCAGAGCGTGCCCGATTGGTTTTTGTGTTATTTGCCGTTGAAGGTTATCGCCATGAAGAGATCGCCAGCATGTTGAGTATGGCTGTTGGTTCAAGTAAATCGCAATATCATCGAGCAAAAGCGTTGTTAAAACAATCATTGAGCGAAAGAGCACTTGTAGGAGTACATGATGAATAAGCAAGTATCAGAGCAGGAATTAAATGCTCAAATTGATAAGCTGCCAAAAGAAATGCAGCCACAGCGAGATTTATGGTCTGGTATTGAGCGGGCAATTCAACATAAAAGCCAGCAAACAATAAGTGATGATAAAAAAAATAATGTTGTTCCTATGGCATGGGCTGCCTCGTTAATTGCCGCTGTGCTAGTCGCTTGGGTTTCTTTTGCGCCAGCACCACAATTGGCGACACCTTTAGCGGTGAATAATGAAATATCAACAGAGCAAGTTGTTAATGCAATGCATACAAGCTTTCAGCAGCAAAAACAAGCAATGTTAGTGAGTTTTGGTAGTCCGGATATGACTCAATTGCCCATTAAAATGCAAACTCAGTTAACCGAATTAGCACAAGCACGTAAAGCAATAGAAAAAGCGCTAGCAAAAGATAGTAATAATGTTGATTTGCTGAACTTACTACGCTTCACCCAACAGCAAGAGTTAAATTTATTGCAAAAACTATATCCGTTAATGAGTGATGAAAGTGCCCTTTGGCAAACAATTTAATCTTGATAAATTAAAAAATATAGCAAATACATAATGTTGAAAATCAGAATACAGAGGTCGTATGAATAATTTAAATAAACATATAATAGCAGCGCTTACTAGCGCAAGTGTGTTCTTTATGCCGCTAGCTATGGCGGGCGAAAAAGTTGATGAGCGTTTAGATAGTAACGGGATAAATACTATCAGTATTGAAAACCTAAGTGGTGAAGTCACTATCATTGGTTGGGATGAACCCAGTGTTACCGTAAAAGGGGAGCTTGATGATAAAGCCGAAAAGCTTATTTTTGAAAAATCAGGTAATAGAATAAACATCAAAGTTGAGTTACCACCGCATAATAATTGGAATTCTGACGGCTCTGAGCTCACGGTTCATATGCCTAGAGATATTCGTCTGAACTTTGAAGGGGTATCGAGTGATGTTGATTTAAAAAACCTAACTAATGATATTAGTGTCAAAACAGTCAGTGGTGATATTAAAGCGGTTGAGCTTAGTGAAAACATCGAACTTAGTAGTGTCAGCGGTACGCTCAATACTGAAAACTTATCAGGTAAAGTTAGCTTATCAACGGTAAGTGGCGACATTAAAGATAAAAATTCATCGGGTCGATTACAATTACAAGCGGTGAGCGGTGAAATCAAGTCTGACTCTAAAGCGAATGAAGTGTTTGTTAACAATATTTCAGGTAGCAGCCAATTAAAATTAGCAAAAGTTGATGAATTAAAAATGTCATCGGTTAGTGGTGATAGTGAAATCAGCCTGTTTTTGCAACAAAGTGGCGTGGTCAAAGCGTCCAGTGTAAGTGGTGAGGTAGAACTGGATTTTCAAAATGATATTGCCGCCGACTTTCGCTTGAAAGCAAATGCAGGGGGTGACTTAATTAATAAGCTAACCAAACAAAAAGCGAACCGCGCTAAATATGGTCCAAGCGCTAAACTTTATTTTCAAACGGGCGATGCCAGTAGTTCAGTTCGTGTAAGTACTGTCAGTGGTGATGTTGTAGTGAAATAAGGTTATTTACTCTGCTTTTATTTAACAGGTTGAATTTATTTAGCCTGTTTTTTCTTTGTTTTTCCCCTCTGTTTTTTTGCCAATTTCTGCTACATTATCTCTCCTAGAAAATCCTTCTTAAATTATTACGCTAAGGCTCAGTAAATGGCAGATAGAAAGCCCGGTAAATTTGCCAAAGAAAAGCAATTTATCAAAGACAAGCAAATCGATGAACTAAAAACGCCACCACACTCTTTAGAAGCTGAGCAATCAGTGCTAGGTGGCTTATTATTAGATAATGAAACTTGGGATCGTGTTGCTGAAAAAACGGTTGCCGATGATTTTTATAGCCGTTCACATCGTCTTATTTTTGAAACCATAGGGGCACTTATAGAGCTTGGTGAACCGGTTGATTTAATTACTCTTTCTGAAGCATTAGAAAACGATCAAAAGTTGGATGATGCTGGCGGTTTTGTTTATCTCGCTGAAATGATGAAAAATACGCCTAGCGCAGCAAATATCACTGCTTATGCTGATATTGTTCGTGAACGTGCTGTTACTCGTGAAATGATCTCGGTAGCCAATGAACTTGCCGAAGCTGGTTATGATACCCAAGGGCGCAGTAGTGCTGAGTTGCTCGATTTTGCAGAAACGAAAGTTTTTGCCATCGCTGAGAAACGCGCTAATAAATCTGAAGGTCCTGAAAGCCTTAATAGCGTATTAGAAAAAACCGTTGATAGAATAGAAAAGCTTTGTTCAACAGAAACTGGTGGTGTTACTGGCGTGCCCAGTGGTTTTGCTGACCTAGATAAAATGACTGCTGGTTTGCAAAAATCTGATTTAATTATTGTTGCTGCGCGTCCTTCCATGGGTAAAACCACCTTTGCCATGAACTTGGCCGAGCATGCGGCCATGACTCAAGATAAACCAGCATTAATTTTTAGTTTAGAAATGCCGGCAGACCAAATCATGATGAGAATGCTGGCGTCTTTAGGTCGCATCGATCAAACTAAAATACGTACTGGTCAGTTAGACGATGAAGATTGGGCGCGCTTGTCCTCTACCATGGGCTTATTGATTGAAAACGGTAAAATGTTTATTGATGATGCTGCTGGTTTAACACCAACAGAAGTGCGCTCAAGAGCACGTCGTATTCACCGTGACCACGGCGGTATTTCTCTGATCATGATTGATTACTTGCAACTGATGCGAGCGCCACAGTTTTCTGATAATCGTACCTTAGAAATTGCTGAAATTTCTCGCTCATTAAAAGCGTTAGCAAAAGAATTACAAGTGCCAGTGGTTGCGCTTTCTCAGCTAAACCGTGGTTTGGAGCAGCGTAGCGACAAACGCCCAATCAACTCAGATTTACGTGAATCTGGCTCAATAGAGCAAGATGCCGATTTAATTATGTTTATTTATCGTGATGAGGTTTATCACGACGATAGTGAGTTTAAAGGCATGGCGGAAATTATCATTGGTAAGCAACGTAATGGTCCGATTGGCCGAGTGCCACTTACTTTCCAAGGGCAATTTTCTCGCTTTGATAACTATGCTGGTCCACATGTGTTAGAAGAAGATTAACATAAAGTAGTATTTCTGCTCGTAGGCGGGATTTTAATCGCGCTCATGCTAAGCAACGTAACGGAGCAATCCATTATCCGGCCGAGTACCACTTACTTTCCAAGGGCAACTTTCTCGCTTTGATAATTATGCTGGTCCACATGTGTTAGAAGAAGATTAACATAAAGTATCATTTCTGCTCGTAGGCGGGATTTTAATCGCGCTCATGCTAAGCAACGTAACGGAGCAATCTATTATCCGGCCGAGTACTACTTACTTTCCAAGGGCAATTTTCTCGCTTTGATAATTATGCTGGTCCACATGTGTTAGAAGAAGATTAGCATAAAGTATTATTTCTGCTCGTAGGCGGGATTTTAATCGCGCTCATGCAAGCGCGAACAAGTTCCCGCCTACGAAAATAAAGATACCTGAACCAGCCACAGAGGCACGAAATAAAGAAAGCCTCTTATAATCGTTTCACTTTAACAAAGTGTGCTTTCAAATAATCTAATAGTAATCTTAGCTTTTTTGAATCAGCATTGCCCGGCGGAAAAACGCCATAAACATCTATATTGGGCAAGGCGTAATCATCAAGTACAGACATTAAGGTTTGCTCTTGAATTTTAGGGGCTGCATCGTATACAGGAATGCGTGCTAAACCATGACCTCCTTCAACAAAAGCAGTTCTAGCTGCCGCGTTGTTTGTTTTAATGCTTCCCTTCATTTTTACGCTAAAAGATCGTGTACCTTTAGTGAGTTGCAATGTGTCAGAGGCGAGCTTATATATCACCCATTGATGATTATTTAATTCGTTGGGGTGTTTAGGTATGCCAAATTTTTTGAAATAGGCAGCTGAACCACAAAGGCATGTTTTAAGCGTTGCCAGCTTGCTTGCCTGTAATCCCGATTCAGCTAATGGCGCGCCACGAATAGCGAGATCAATACCTTCTTTCATTATGTTTACTACCTCATCGTTGAGCATAACATCAAGCTCAATTTTTGGATAAAGGCTACGAAACTCATTAAGCACAGGCACGATAATTTGCAAACCAACATTGACAGGGCAAGTAATTCTTAATAAGCCAACAGGTTCATGTTTAAGGTTTTCAATTTGTTGATTGGCAGCAGATGCTTGCTGCGCAATAACACGGCAATGCTGATAATAGTCACTACCCGCCTCTGTCAGTGATATTGTTCGTGTGGTGCGGTTTAGTAACTTGATCCCTAAATGACTTTCTAATTTCTTTATATGATAGCTAACTACAGCACGAGAAATACCAATGTGCTTTGCGGCACCACTTAAAGTGCCTTGCTCAATAACTTGTGCAAAAACAATCATACTTTTTAATTGTTCAAATGAAATATCCAAAGTGTCGCTCCTACTTTTGAGTCGCAATATTGTATCATTTAATGATACAAAGTTATCTATATTGTCTGCATTGTTAAAAATAGATTCTTTACGTAAACTTACTTTTAATTAGAGTATTGAAACGGACAAGGTAGATAAAATGACAAATAAAAAGATTTTAATGGTGTTAACTTCACATGCAGACTTAGGCAATACAGGCGAAAAAACCGGCTTTTGGGTGGAAGAGTTTGCCGCGCCTTATTATGCGTTTAAAGATGCGGGTATCGCAGTAACATTAGCTTCGCCATTAGGAGGGCAGCCGCCTATCGATCCTAAAAGTGAACTAGCAGACTTTCAAACACCAGCAACCGAGCGCTATGAAAATGACGCACAAGCACAAGAGCTTATGGCTAATACTCATGTGTTAGCTGAAATAAACGCCAGTGACTTTGATGCGGTTTTTTATCCTGGCGGTCATGGTCCTTTGTGGGATTTAACTGATAACAGTGACTCAATTCAACTTATCGAGACTTTTATTGCTGGTAACAAACCCGTAGCGACAGTGTGTCATGCTACCGCGGCTTTACTCAATGTAAAAGATGACTCGGATAAATACTTAGTTGCTGGAAAAGCTATTGCCGGTTTCACTAATACAGAAGAAGAAGCTGTTCAGTTAACTGATATTGTGCCTTTTTTATTAGAAGATGAGTTAATTAAGCGTGGCGCTGATTATCAAAAGGCTGAAGATTGGAGTGCTTTTGCTGTGCAAGATGGCTTGATTATTTCAGGACAAAACCCTGCTAGCTCTGAACTTGTGGCGCAAAAGTTAGTTAGTCAACTAAGCGACTAATCTGTTGAAAAATAGATTAACCCTCTAGCTTCAGGGTTGATCTATTTACTGCCATTAATAGTCGCAATAATCGTGCGGCTACTGGCACTATCTCTATGTTCACCTAAATAAATGCCTTGCCAAATACCTAAGTTAAGCTGCCCGTTAGTGATAGGAATACTGATACTAGCGCCGAGCAAACTTGATTTTATATGCGCAGGCATATCATCATCACCTTCATAAATATGCTGATAATAAGGCGCTCGCTCTGGCGCGATAACATTAAAATGTTTTTCCATGTCAGTTCGCACTGTAGGGTCGGCATTTTCGTTAATGGTTAAAGACGCGGAAGAATGTTTAATAAATAAATGTAATATCCCACAGTTAATTTGAGCTAAGCCAGTAAGCTGTTGAGTAATATTGTCGGTGATTAAATGAAAGCCACGCTTTTTTGCTGCTAATTTTATTTCTTGTTGATGCCACATGATAAATACTAGAAGTTACTGGTTATTATGCTTTTCAGTTTGATATAAATTTTTAAAAGCAGCAACTATTTGGGGTATTAACTTTTCAATAACATCGATATGCTCACTCGTTTGCTGATAACGCGCATAAAGGGTTTTGTGAATACCTTGCTCGCCAATGTGCTTGGTTTCTATTAAAGACTGTTTTGCTAAGCTATGTACTAGCCAGTCGGGTAGGGTGGCAATGCCCATATCAGCAGCAACCATTTGCAAAATCATATGACTATTAGCCACTTGTTTAATCGCTTTGAACGAGCCCTTAATTTTTTCTTTGCTTGCTTCTCCTTTGAGCAGGAAGAGTTTAAATACATCTAGCAACTCAGGCTTTACCGGATAGGTCAATAAGGTTTGTTGATTAAAGTCAGCTGCTATTACAAACGATTTATGAGTTAAATTATTGTTTTTTGCCAGTACTGCAAGCACTTCAAATTGCCCGATTGCATGATAAGTATAGCCATCATTGCTTTGTTGTTCATCAGTAAATAATAAGTCTATTTCATGAATGTTTTGACTATTATTGCTTGTGAATACTTGCTCTAAAAAATTTAATGTAAGCTGCGGAAATTGATCAGAGAAGTGCTTAGTAAGAGGCAGTAACCATTGAAAACAAGCATGACAATCAATGGCAAGGTTAAGCACACGGGTATTGCTATCAACCTTAGTTAATTGCTCGAGACTAGCGCCAATTTTAGGCAATATTTCATCAGCAAGTTGTAATAAAATTTGCCCTTGCTCAGTAAACTTAACAGGCGATGTATTACGAATAAATAGCGGCTTATTTAAACGCTGCTCTAGATCTTTTATTTGATGAGAAAGCGCTGATTGACTAGTAAAAAGTGCATCAGCTGTTTTTCTCATGCTGCCAGTAATAGCTAAGCTTTTAAGTGTTTTTAAATGTTTAATTTCAAACATAATGAATTTATTTCAAGTCCTGTTGAATTTTTTGCGCTTGTGCAAAGTACCAGTCTTTTTTAAAGTATAACCATTCAAACGTCTAGACGTCTATTTGTTTTTTCGTTTTATATTTATTCAAGTTACTTACATATTTGGAGCAGGTTATGCAAATTCACAATTTAGGTTTTCCGCGCATTGGCGCAAAACGAGAGTTAAAGTTCGCCTTAGAAAAATATTGGCGTGGGGACATTAGTCAAACTGAATTTTTAGCGCAAGCGCGCCAGCGCCGAGACATTAACTGGCAAACGCAACAAGAGGCCGGTATTGATATATTGCCAGTGGGTGATTTTGCTCATTATGATCATGTACTTAATACCAGTCTTTTACTTGGCTTAGTACCTGAGCGTTTTAAGGCACATCAGCATCATAATGAAGACAGTAATGACTTAGATCTAGAGTTTAGAGTTGCACGTGGGCAAGCTCCAACAGGTTGTCAATGTGCTGCTAGTGATATGACTAAATGGTTTAATACTAATTATCACTATATTGTGCCTGAATTATCATCAGCATTGCTTAATAACCCTAATGCAGATGTTAATGTCTCGCCTTTACTTGCGCAGTTTAGCGACGCGCAAAAAGTAACCGATAACCGCAAATTGGTGTTGCTTGGGCCTATTACTTACTTACACTTAAGTCAGATAGAAAGCAGCGTAGTTGCAAATGAAGAAAAGTTAGCTTTATTACCGGCTTTGCTGGCTCGCTATCAGCAGGTGCTAAATAAATTATCAGCGGCAGGTGTTGAGTGGCTACAATTAGATGAACCTGCCTTAGGTTTAGAATTATCTGATGACTGGCAGCAGGCTTTTACTCAGGCGTATAAAACCTTAGAAAAAGGCGCGTTAAAAGTACTATTAACCACTTACTTTGCTTCAATTGATCATCATATCAACTTAATAAAAGCTTTACCTTTTGATGGTCTTCATATTGATACCATTGCCGAGCAAACTAATGTTAACAGTATTGTAGAGCAATTACCGAATGACTGGATTATTTCTTTAGGGGTCGTTAATGGCCGTAATGTTTGGAAAACCGATTTAGTCTCAACCTATCAAAAACTTCAACCGCTTTATCGTCAATTAGGTGATCGCTTGTGGTTAGCGCCATCATGCTCTTTATTGCATTCGCCTGTTGATTTAGATTCTGAGCAAAAGCTTGATGGTGAGTTTAAATCTTGGTTAGCTTTCGCTAAGCAAAAGTGTCATGAATTAGCATTGCTAAAACAAGCACTTGTTACTAACAACAGTGATGATATTACTTTATATGCTAATGCGGCGCTGGCACGTTGTGTTTCTAAACGCATTCATAATGATGCCGTGCAAGCGCGGGTAAAGCAGCTTACGGCAGGGGATTTTCATCGTGCACAACCTTTTGCTGAGCGTAAAATTAATCAACAAAACGCACTTAACTTGCCCTTATTGCCTACCACAACCATAGGCTCTTTTCCGCAAACTGGCGACATTCGTGAAACTCGGGCTAAATGGCGTCGACAAGAAATCACACAAGCTGAGTATACAGTGTTGATTCAGGCACAAATTAAAGATGCCATTGAGCGCCAAGAAGAAATAGGGCTAGATGTGCTTGTTCACGGTGAAGCAGAGCGTAACGATATGGTGGAATACTTTGGTGAGTTATTAGCAGGTGTGGCGTTTACGCAATTTGCTTGGGTACAAAGTTATGGTTCACGTTGTGTAAAACCGCCTATTATTTTTGGCGATATTAGCCGTAAAAAGCCAATGACGGTTGAGTGGGCAAGTTACGCGCAATCATTAACAAGCAAGCCAGTAAAAGGCATGCTAACAGGCCCAGTGACTATTTTATGTTGGTCATTTGTCCGTGATGATTTGCCGCGTGAGCAAGTGGCAAATCAAATAGCTTTAGCCATCAGTGATGAAGTTGAAGATTTAATTGGCGCAGGTATCGAAATTATTCAAATAGATGAGCCGGCAATTCGTGAGGGGATGCCAGTAAAACAGAGTCAATGGCAGAACTACTTGGATTGGGCAACGGCATCGTTTTGTTTATCGGCAGCCAAAGCGCCGTCGAAAACTCAAATTCATACCCATATGTGTTATTCAGAGTTTAATGATATTTTACCCGCCATTATTGCGCTAGATGCGGATGTGCTGACGGTAGAAACGTCACGTTCAAATATGGCCTTACTTGATGCATTTGACGAGCGCGCCTATCCGAACGATTTAGGCCCCGGTGTTTATGATATTCACTCTCCCAATGTACCCACTGTTGAGTGGATGGTGAATTTACTTGAAAAAGCGCAAAATTATATTCCACCACAAAGGTTATGGGTTAACCCAGATTGCGGCTTAAAAACTCGAGGTTGGTCTGAAACTAAATTAGCGCTTGAAAACATGGTGTTAGCGGCGAAACAATTGCGAGCGGCAAAGCGTTAGTAAAAATTAGCCGACCTAGCAATTAACTCAGTTGAAGAATACCTATAACAAGAAATGTTACTTTTCTTGTTATAGGTCGGGAGTTTAATCGTGCCCATGCAAGCGCGAACAAGTTCCCGCCTACGAATACTTGATACCTGAGCAAAATCGTCTGTAATTACCTTGCTTTTAACTAACCTGAGCTCGGCTTAATAAATGTTCCTCTAGCTGCTATTTTTACTTACTTCTGCGTTAAATTCACTTGCAATAGGCAAGCTATTGACGCGTAAATTTGCCTTGAATTAAACAAAACTATCAAGCTAGAGATGGTGAGAATTTATTTATTTTTAAATTTCAACATGTTAACTATCTCTTAAACCGAGTTCAGGTTAACTAATACATTAACGTATAAAGCTTGCGACGATACTTGGTTGCTAACGCATCGCCATCAGGCAAGGCTTTTAACACATCTAAAAATAGCTCTTTGCTTTTATCCTTGCTCTGCGCTTCACCTGCTTGAACTAAACGAAATAACATTTTTAGCGCCTCTTCATGGCGGTTTACTTGACTATATTGCGCGGCAAGTTGGTGCTGAATGTCAATATCGTTAGGTTTGTTAACCAGCTCGGCTTCTAATGCCTGAATTTCAGGAGAGTTGGCGGCTTGGCTTGCAAGTTCGAGTTTAGCGACTAGGGCTTGAAAATAACTGTCTTGATCAACCATCATGATGCTATCAAGTAAACTTTGCGCTGCTGAGGTTTTTCCTGTTTGAATATACACATCAATGAGTACAAGTTTGATATCAGCGCGCTCAGGGGCAAGTTGATTAGCCTCGGTGATAGCGGTTAAAGCAGCGCTGACGTTATTTTCGCTTAAAGCGCTTTGTGCTTGAGCCAGTAATAATTCTTCTGGTTTTGGCAAATGTTTATCTAAAAAAGCAGTAACAGTTTCATCGGTTTGAGGCCCTGAAAGGCCATCAAGAGGTTGACCATCTTTAACTAAAATAGCAGTTGGTAAACCCTGAATACCAAATTGCTGGGCTATTTGTTGCTCGGTTTGACAGTCAACGGTTGCCATCAGCATTTGTTCGTTAAATGGTGCAACTTTTGCGGTTAACTTATCTTTTAATTCAACACTTTCGGGGATCTGAGCTGCCCAAAAAGCCACTAATACTAATTTATTTTTTGATTCTTCCAATATAACTTGTTGGAAATTATCTAAGGTAATGGCGATTGCTGTCATGTTGGTGATTTTCCCAAGGCATAAAATATTTGTTGATATATATTTTGGGGCTTTTATTTTATATACAAGCGTACGACACTAATTCTATTAAATTTAATTTTGTAAGTCGTAGGCAATGAAACGTTTTTATTAATTATCGTTAGCCATTTGCTGTAATAACTCAAGTCGCTGCATTTCTGCGGCACTGGCTTGATAGGCACTTTTGTCTAAGCTGGAGACGCTAAAATCAGCAATGGTAAATTCAGCGATAAGTGAATGACCAAAACGCTTTCTTACACCGGGAGATGGTGACATTAGCTCTACCATGAATGTTGATAAGGTAAAGGGGGCTTCTTTACCAACTAAAACAGATTGATGTGCCTTTAAGGATATTTGCTCATAGCCTTTGCTTAATTTTTCTTTCATTACTAAATGGGCAATGGGTTGGTTATTAGCGTCAAATAGGTTGGCACTGACACGATATAAGCCCGACTTTTCTGTGGTGATATTTGCTTTTATCTCCATATCTGAGCCAGCAGCTGTGGCTGTTTCAAAACTGGTGATAGTTGCAATAGGGTTTATATATTGTAGCGCTAAAACGATAGGAATAGCGTTACCATTAACATTGGCAGTGATTTTAGCTTGTGGCTGCTCAGGGAATTTTTTACTGCCCTTAATCGTTAACTGCCAATTATCGTCTGTTAGGGTAAAATTCCCGTTGGCTAATGTTTTGTTGGTACCATTTTCCGTTAACGTAAATGCAGCACTATTTATACTATCGCCTTCAAGTGTAATTATTATTGGCTCTGGGTATATATAACGATATTTTGACAAAGTTGCGCTAATACTGTCCCCTTGATCGTTAATAATCATTTTTTGAGGGTTAAAATAATTTGGATTTAAGCGATCAAAATTGTTTGCTTGTAAAGGCTGTGAATAAGGCGGATAAGATAACTCTGCTGCGTATACTTTTGATATTAAAGCAGCCGACTCATGGCTGGCTAAAAAGCTGACAGTGTTATTTTTTTTACTTATCTTTTTGGGTTTTATTACGCTATTAATTTGCTTGGTGTGGCTGCTGGTTTTTGGTTTTTGTTGAGTCGTTATTAAAGTGCTTTTGAATGGCTTGTTTGACCAAACAAGCCAAACGGTAATCATTGTTACAATGATTACCGCTATGGATATGATACGTTTTTTATTATTCATATCTAGCTGAATTAATTCGGCAGAGCTGAATAAATCAATTCTGATAGGCTATTACTGTCAGAGTTGCTTACATAGAGATAATCACTTTTCCATAGCCACCAACCTTTTGTTTGTTGGTAGGTAGTAAAGTTAACATTTTCGCCACTATATAATTGCTCAATATTGCTTGCTGTTGTTACTTTACCTTGGTTGTCTTGCTCCAACAGAGAGCCGTGACTATAATCTTCACCCATAAGCATGGGGTAATGATAAGGCATAAACCCGCTAACAGCATTTGCTTGATATGCTAATTTACCATTTATATCCACTGAAGCGCTACAGCTACCAAAGTGCCCTTGTCTGTTACCACCACAAGCAGAGTGAGTGCCAACTACACCATCATCATTACCTTGAATAAAGCCACTGGTCACACCTAAATATTCACTTGAATCACCAATAAAACGCAAGCGAGGAATTCTAGCATCAGGAAATGGTGCAATTTGTCTGGCATTATTTACTTTAAGATCATGCAGCACACCCATTTCATCGGTTAAGTCGCCGCCAAGCCATGCTTCGAGAGCGGCTTCTATTAAAACAGTCCAAGTCTCAGTAGATTGGGCAACACTGACCGCTAAATCAGCAAGTTCGCTACCACCACCGGCGCCGGCAATGTCAAAAGTTGCCACTATGTTCAGTGGAGCTAAGCCTGCATTCTCTAGCCATGTTGCTTGGTTCTCTATAATGTAACGAGCAATAAGGTCGCCAGTAGAATGGGTAACAAAAATACAACCGGGGTTGCAAAAATCACTTTGAGAAAAGCTTTTTAATTTTGGCCAAATATAATCTGTGGCTATTTTTCCTTCTACACGCTCATAAGAGGGCCAGTCAATTCTTTCGTCCGCAAGGTTATTCCAATAACCATTCCAGTAACTTTGTCCGTCAGCTATGACATCACCATTGTTGATTAGTTGAAACGGCTGCAAGCCATGTATAAGCACGGTTTTATATTTTTTGGCGTAAATGTTCCCAGATAAGAGCGCGAGTATTAGCCCGGTAAGAACAATTGTTTTTTTTATCATTTTTATTGCCTTATTATTTTATTGTTATTAATTTTATTTTTTTGCTGGTAGGTGGTCAGATGTTAGACCACTTGCGAGTCAGCATAAAATATTAACAATTTTTTAGCAATAGTTTATTTTTCGAGCAAATACTTGTGTTGTTATTAATACATGTGCAATGTTAGTTGTTTAGAGAATAAACCATAACAAGCCAACACCGAGTATGAGTCGGTAGATAACAAAGGGCATCATGCCGAGTTTGTTTAATAAAATTAGGAAGTAATGAATACAGGTATAAGCACTAACAAAGGCTATTAAGCTTCCTAAGCCCATAGCTTGCCAGTCAACACTTTCCGTTGATAAAGCAAATTTTAGTGTTAAATAACTGCCTGCCATAGCAATAGCGGGGATTGACAGTAAAAATGAAAAACGCGCGGCGTTATCCCGTGACAAACCAAGCATTAAGCCAATGGTCATGGTAATACCAGAGCGAGAAGTTCCGGGTATTAAGGCGATAGCTTGTGCTAGGCCAATTAACATTGCGCCTTTAAAACCGAGTTTTTCAAAGGATTTATGCTTAGTTCGATGACCTGCCTTAACATCAGCAAAGCCTAATAAAAAACCAAATAAAAGCGTGGTAGCGGCAATAACTAGCGCTGAACGTAAATGTTCTTCTATAAAGTCTTTACCGAATAAGCCAAATAAACCTGCGGGAATAGTAGCGAAAATAATCCACCATGCGAGCTTGCCATCAAAGTTTACTTGGCTATCACTGCTGTTTTTAGCTGGGCCAATGTTAATGCTGCCTAGCCAAGCAACACTCATTGCACCTAGCTCTTTGCGAAAATACAACATTACCGCTAATAAAGTGCCCACATGCACAGCAACATCAAAACCAAGGCCTTGATCTTGCCAACCTAAAATTTGCGAGGGCAAAATTAAATGGGCAGAGCTAGAAATAGGTAAAAACTCGGTTAAACCCTGTAACAAGGCTAAAATAATTATTTCTAAAGTACTCATAAGGTTTGTTCTATTCCTTTAATTTGAATTGTGAGCAATTGCTATTACCAACAATTGGCAATGATGTTTAGTTGTTGACTGGTTTTGTCATAATTTTGCCAGAGCGAGTGATAGCTCTCTTTTAATACCGGATGCACAAGCGTGGGCGCTACTTCGCTTAAAGGCCATAACACAAAAGCATTTTTATCAATTTCATCACGGGGTAGTTGCGCAGGGGTATCAATAATTAAATCATCGTAGAGCAATAAATCGAGATCTAAGGTGCGAGGACTAAATTTTTTTGCCTCAAGGGTTCGGCCAAAATTGATTTCTATTTCTCTGAGTTTTAGCGCGACCTGTTCAACATTAAAATCAGTAGTAATACCTATCACCATATTATAAAAAGCATTACCACTAAAACCAACCGCTTCACTTTTAAATAATGATGATAGAATTAATTGCTGAAAAGGTAGTTCAAAAGTTTCTGCTAGTGCTTTTAGCCCTTGTTGAACATGATATTCACGCTCGACATTACTACCTAAAGAAATATAAATATCAGCCATTATATTGTTGAATTATTACTAAGTTGGCCACGCTCAATTTCAACACCTACGGTATCAGCGTTATGAACTGCGCCGGGTTTGCCTATTTTTAATTGCAGCCATGGAATAGCAAATTCAGCCATTAAAAACGCTGCTAGTCGCTCAGCTAATGTTTCTAATAAATCAACGGGATTTTCATTGGCGAAAGTTTCAATAACGGTGGAAATTTCAGCATAATTTAAGGTTTTATCAAGTTCATCGTTTACTGCTGCTTTGGCAGTATCCCATGCCATGGCAAGATCAATTACTAGAGTTTGTTTGATCTCTTTTTCCCACTGATAAAAGCCAATGGTAGTTTGAATATGTAAGCCTTTGATGAAAACCTTATCCATGTTCTGCCTGCGATTAATAATTATTACAAAATAAAAGGCGAGTTTACCTGTCAAAGTGTAGAAAAACTAGCAGAGGCTGTAGAAAAACTAACTGATAACAAGATAGAATGAGCTATATTGTTATTTTTCTGATAATTTTTTGTCATTATGTTGCTTTTAACGCTGCTATTAACCCTTGCTATGATCATTGTCGCCTATTTAATGGGCTCAATTTCTAGTGCTATTTTAATATGCAAAATGCTGGGTTTACCAGATCCTAGAACAACGGGTTCTAATAATCCTGGCGCGACTAATGTTTTAAGAATAAGCAATAAATTAACCGCAGCGACTGTGCTTTTTTTAGATATTTTAAAAGGTACAGTTCCCGTTTGGGGGGCTTATTTTTTATATGCCCATTTGGGCTTGAAAGAGCCATTTTCTTTAGGCTTTATCGGTGTGGCTGCTTGTTTAGGGCATATGTACCCAGTATTCTTTAATTTTCAAGGTGGCAAAGCTGTGGCAACTGCATTGGGAACTTTACTTCCTATTGGATTAGGGCTAGGTGCTTTGCTGATTATTACTTGGGTAGGTGTGGCTAAATTAACAAAATACTCAAGTTTGGCGGCTATTGTTACTGTGTCAATGGCACCACTTTATGTATTTTTGCTCAAGCCGTTATATGTTTATCCCACCTTAATGTTAAGTGCGCTAATTATATTTCGTCACAAAGATAATATTATTCGCTTGCTTAAAGGCACAGAAAATAAAATTTCGACTAAAATAAAGTAGTCGAAAAAATTTAGGAACACTATGAATTTTAATAAAAAAGCTAAGCTGTTAAGTTTACTTGTTATAACTCTAGCCTCAACCTCGGTATTTGCTAGAGAATTTCCACCGGCTAATGTTAATGTGGTTAGCGCTAAAGTTACTGACTTAGCACCAGTTATTTGGGTGTCAGGTACTGTGGTTAGTCGTAATGATTCGAAAATAGCAGCAGAAATTTCGGGCCGTTTAATTAATTTGTCAGCCATTGGTGCACGCGTTGAACGTGGTGATGTGCTTGCGCGTATTGACGATAAACAGCTAAAAATTCAGCACCGTGAAGAACATGCTAAGTTACTTAATAGCAAAGCAAATTTACGTTTTCTGGAAGCGGAAGTTACGCGAAAAACCAAGTTGGTAAAACAAAAACTTTCACCCGTTACTGAGTTAGATAAAACAGTTTCAGACAGAGATATTGCCAAAGGTGATGTTATTGCCGCTCAGGCGCGTGTAGAAAGAATTGAGCAAAACCTAGCATACACACAATTAAAAGCACCTTTTAGCGGTATTGTTGCTGAGCGTATCGCGAATCTAGGTGAGTTTGTTAATAATGGCACTGCTATTGTACGCTTGGTTGAAACAGCTAATAAAGAAGCAACTGTTTTTGCCCCTATTGTTGCTTATCAATTTTTAAAAAATGCTAAAAACCTCGCCATAGAGTCGCCATTAGGCAATGGCAAAGCAAGCATAAAAAGTATTGTGCCAGTGGCGAATGCACGCTCTCATTTAATGGAAGTACGTTTAGATTTGTCAACATTTGACTGGCCTATTGGTTTGAACTTTAAAGCTAGAGTTGCTAATGGCCCCAGTGAGTTATCATTAGCAGTGCCCCGAGATTCGCTCGTATTACGTCGTGATGGTGCTAGCATTTTCCGTATTAATAAAGGTGATAAAAGCGCGCAGGCTGAGAAAATTGCTGTGAATGTTGGTATAGGAATGGACGGTTTAGTAGCGGTTACTAGTACTAAACCGTCAATTACCCTTGAAGCAGGTGATTTAATTGTAATTCGTGGTGCAGAGCGTTTGCAAAATGGTCAAAGTGTTGCCATCAAAAGCAATAATAGTGAGCTCATCTCAGGTGGGAAAGAGGCTGATGGTAAAGGACAGCAACTATGAATTTAACATCATCAGCGCTTAAAAACCCTACGGCTGTTGTTGTTGCTATTTTATTAGTAGCACTATTTGGCGCTATTAGTTTATTCAAGTTACCCATTCAATTAACACCTGATATCAGCAAACCGGAAATTATTATTGCTACCGGTTGGCGATCTGCTGCTCCTGAAGAAATGGAAGCCGAAATTATAGAGCGCCAAGAAGACGTACTAAAAGGTTTGCAAGGATTAGAGTCTCTTGTTTCTTCATCAGGGCAGGGCAGTGGCAATATTACCTTGCGTTATCAAACGGGCATCAACTTAGAACGTGCTTTAATTGATGTTATGAGCGCCTTAAATCAAGTGCCTAATTATCCTGCTGATGCAACTGAGCCTGTGATTTCTGTTGGCGGTGATAGAACCTTTGATGCCATTGCATGGTTTGCGCTAAAGCCTTTAGCTGATAATAGCCGTGATATTGTTAGTTACCAAGATTATGTTGAAGAAGTCATTCAAACACGTATAGAACGGGTTGCTGGAATTTCTAAAACTAATGCTTTTGGCGGTTTATCGTCAGAGCTACGCATTACTTTTGACCCATACAAAGCCGCTGCACTTGGCTTGAATATCCCTCAACTTGCTTCAACTTTAGGTAGTAATAGTGACACCTCTGGCGGTTTTAATGAAGTTGGCCGTAGAAAATACACGTTACGCTTTTCTGGTAAATATGGCGCTAAGCAATTAGGTGAAATGGTATTAGATTGGCGTGATGGTCAGCCCGTTTTATTGCGCGACGTTGCCAAAGTAGAAATCACCTTACAAGACCGAACTGGCATTTTAACCCTTGATGGTGATCCTGCAATTGCTATGAATGCACAGGCTGAGCAGGGCGTTAATGTTATTGCGGTAATGGAAGAGCTAAAAGCTGCCATGGCGGAGCTTAACGCAGGGCCGTTAAAACGTGTTGGTCTTGAAATGATACAAATGTCGGATGAAACTATTTATATCAATCGCTCTATGGATTTGGTTCGTAATAATTTAATGATGGGCATCGGCTTAGCAATTATTGTGCTTTGGTGGTTTTTACGCAAATTTCGGGCGACGTTAATTGTTGCCTTAGCTATTCCTATTTCTTTAGTCATTACCTTAGTGGTTATGTTTATTGCTGGACGAACACTCAATATTATTTCCATGGCAGGTTTAGCTTTTGCTGTTGGTATGGTGCTCGATGCGGCAATAGTGGTTTTAGAAAATATAGTTCGTTTACGAGAAAAAGGAGAGCAACCTGAAAAAGCCGCACTTAAAGGCGCAACCCAAGTTTGGGGAGCACTCATTGCTTCAACTATTACGACGGTGGCTATATTCTTGCCTATTGCTTTTTTAGATGCCGTTTCAGGACAATTATTTGCTGATTTGGCTATCACTATTGCTGTGGCTATTGTTGCTTCACTTATTGTTGCAGTAACGGTTTTACCGACAGCAGCACGTACATTGTTAGCAGAAGTAAGCGAAGAAGATCCCCATAGCCATTGGTGGCGCAACATTACTAAAGGGGTGATGCGTATTACCAGTACGCCAAGTAAACGTTATGCTTGGGTGTTTGGTTTAATGTTGCTTTCATTTGTTGGTAGTTGGGCGCTGTTTCCCAAAATTGACTATTTACCCAAAGGCAATCAAAACCAATTTCAAGCGTTTATTATGCCGCCACCGGGTTTGAGTTACCCCGCAGCTCGCTTTGAAATGAGTGATGAAATTAACCGCCGTCTAAAACCGTATTTATCAGGCGAAAAGCAACCGCAAATAGCACATACCTGGATGGGCTTTTTCGGTAGTTTTGGTTTTATGGGCGGGCACGCAAAAAATGTTGATGATATTGGTGGCATTATTCAAACTATAAACAGGGAAATTTTGCAAGGTTTTCCTGATACCATGGCATTTTCGTCGCAATCACAAATATTTAGTAGTTTAGGCGGTGGTCGTCGAATTGATGTTGATATTCAAGGTAACAATGTTGACACCTTACTCAATGCTGCTCAAGCGGGTTATGGCGCAATAAGTCAGGCGTTACCCGGCTCTCAAATACAACCAACCCCGGGTTTAACCTTGGCTGAGCCAGAACTACGTATGATCCCTAACGAAAGACGTATGGCCGAAGCCGGTTGGAATCGCTCACAAGTTTCTGCTATCACGCGTGCACTAGGTACGGGTTTATATGTTGGCGATTTCTTTAATGGCCAAAAACGTTTAGATGTTTTCTTACGTGCTACTGACTGGCAATCACCAGAAGAGCTTGCGGCAATTCCTTTATATACTCCAAATGCTGATGTACAACCAGTAAACGAATTAGTTGATATTGTTAGAACCGCTGGGCCAAGTTCTATTCGACGGGTTAACAGGCAACGCACTATTACGTTGCAAGTAACGCCACCGGATAATTTAAGTTTAGAAGAAGCAATAGCGCAAATAAAAGCACAAGCTGAGCCTGCTATTTTGGCGGTATTATCAAACGATTCAGTGAGTGAAAGTGGCAGCCTTGCCAGTGTTAACTACAGAGGTACGGCAGAAGCGCTTACTGAAGCGTTAACGAGCATGAGTCAAAGTTTTATTTTGGCATTGCTCATTTTATATTTATTAATGGCGGCCTTGTTTCGATCATTTAAAGACAGCGTTTTAGTGGTGTTGACTATACCGTTGGCAACTATTGGTGGTATTGGCTTTTTGCAATTAACGAACCTAGTTATTTTTCAACCACTCGATTTACTCACCATGATCGGCTTTATTATTTTACTTGGTTTAGTGGTTAATAATGCCATTTTATTAGTGTATCAAACCCGCATGGGTGAAAGTGAAGGTTTGTCACGACATGATGCTGTAGAACAAGCGGTGCGTTTAAGACTGCGACCAATTTTAATGAGCACCTTAACCAGTATTTGTGGCATGTTACCACTACTTTTAATTCCTGGCGCTGGCGCTGAGCTTTATCGAGGTATTGCTGCGGTTATTGTGGGCGGCATGAGTGTTAGTACAGTATTCACCTTGATATTCTTACCTAGCTTATTGCAGATGGGACGTAGGCGGGAACTTGTTCGCGCTTAATAAATATAGCGTAATTAAGCGCGATTAAAATCACGCCTACACCGCAGGTAGCGAATCTAACGACCAACGTGGATTCGCTTTAAAGGTTAAGTCGGCATCAGTGCCAGCTTTTAACCGTTGTAAACCGGCGTAAGCGATCATAGCGCCGTTGTCGGTACAAAACTCTGGTCTTGGATAAAATACGCTACCACCCAGCTTTTTAGTGGTAATGGCGAGTTTTTCTCGCAGTGCGATATTTGCACTTACGCCGCCAGCTATCACCAAACGGTTTAGGTTTTCTTGCTGGAGTGCTCGTTTGCACTTTATCGACAAAGTATCAACTACTGCTTGTTGAAAAGCGTTGGCAATATCTGCATGGGTTTGCTTAAGTGTGTCAGCATCAAGTTTTTCACCGTCAGGAGCAGTACATTCTTTTCGTACTAAAGTACCTGCCGCTGTTTTTAAACCACTAAAGCTAAAATCTAAACCCGGTCTGTCAGTCATTGGCCGGGGTAATTTAAATCGGCCAGCAACACCTGATTCAGCCATTTTAGATAATGCCGGGCCGCCGGGGTAGTCTAAACCCAATAATTTAGCTGTTTTATCAAAGGCTTCGCCGGCAGCATCATCAACCGACTCACCCAGTAATTTATACTGACCGATACCGTCAACCCGTACAAGCATAGTGTGTCCACCAGAAACGAGTAAAGCGACAAACGGAAATTCAGGCACGTCATCTTCTAGCATAGGCGCTAATAAGTGACCTTCCATATGGTGAACTGGCACGGCAGGTAAATCCCAGCCATAGGCTAAGCTTCTGCCAATTGAACAACCAACTAATAAAGCGCCGACCAATCCGGGACCCGCGGTGTAAGCCACGCCATCTAAATCTTGTGGTGTTAAATTAGCCTCTTTTAGTACAGCTTTAATGAGCGGAATTGTTTTGCGAACATGATCTCTAGAAGCAAGCTCAGGCACCACGCCACCGTAATCAGCATGTACAGCAATTTGGCTATAAAGCTGGTGAGCCATGATGCCTTGTACATCATCATAAATAGCAATACCAGTTTCATCACAAGAAGTTTCAATGCCTAAAATTCGCATACAGTATTTTCTCAAAAGCAGGGAGATAGAAATTAAGAAACGGATTTTACCTAGCATTGATGAGTTTCGCTAGTTTATTTACTGTGCTAACGAAATTAGCCTTTACATCACTAAGTACTTAGCAGTAGAATACGTCACCCATTTTTGATAGAGCGGGTGTAGACAAGGCTTCTCTTAGCTAGGAAATTAACTAAAAAGTTAAGTAGGTCGAAGTCAAACGCCGATTTATATAGATTTAACACTAAGGTAAAATAGTACATGCCAGTAATTAAAGTAAGAGAAAACGAACCATTTGACGTAGCTTTACGTCGTTTTAAACGTTCATGTGAAAAAGCAGGTATCCTTTCTGAAGTTCGTCGTCGCGAATGTTATGAAAAGCCAACTTGGGAACGTAAACGTAAAAAAGCAGCTGCTGTTAAACGTGCTGCGAAAAAAGTTTCTCGTGAGAACGCACGTCGCGTTCGCATGTACTAAGACGTCTTTTTAAGATCCCTTAGTAATCTTTCCCTTTAGAAAGAGCGAGCTGATTTAGATGTCACTTCTAATACAACTCAAAGATGAAATGAAAAATGCCATGCGCACCAAAGACAAATTACGTCTTGGTGTTATTCGTATGGCATTATCTGCAATCAAACAAGCTGAAATTGATCATAATACCGAAGCAACTGATGATAATGTTATTGCTGTTTTAACCAAAATGGTAAAGCAGCGTAAAGAATCTATCAAAATGTTTACTGACGGTGGTCGTGATGAATTAGCCGCAAAAGAAGCAGAAGAAGTTAGCGCCCTAGAGTTCTTTCTTCCTCAGCCTCTAACAGATGCAGAAATTAACGACTTAATTAGCAAAGCAATTACCGATACCGGTGCAGCATCAATGGCTGACATGGGTAAAGTAATGGCTGTATTAAAGTCTTTAATGCAAGGTAAAGCTGATATGGGCGCTGTAAGCGCTCAAGTAAGAGCCGCTTTAAACTAGCAAACTTATAATAGTTTGATAAAACCGTAATGACTTGAGTTTAATCTCTTAAGGTATTGCGGTTTTTTTTCCTCTGAATATTTTAAAATATACAACGCTGGCATTTTATTTTGTGTACAATAAATGCTTCTAAGTTTTAAATCGAAAGAATATTAGCAGTATGACCGGACGTATTCCACGACAGTTTATTGATGATTTATTAGCCCGTGCTGATATTGTGGAATTAGTTGACGCCCGAGTACCATTGAAAAAAGCGGGCAAAAATTATCAAGCTTGTTGCCCTTTTCACAATGAAAAATCACCCTCTTTTACCGTAAGTCATGATAAACAGTTTTATCACTGTTTTGGTTGTGGTGAACACGGTAATGCCATTTCATTTTTAATGGAATTTGACCGACTTGATTTTGTTGATGCCATTGAAGAGCTAGCAAGTCATTGCGGCGTTGAAGTTGTGCGTGAAGAAAGTAACGCCAGCCCAGCAGAGCAACGTCGCCAACAGCAAATTTATCAACAAAAGCAAGATGATTACGAGCTGATGACTCAAGTTAGCCGTTTTTATCAACAACAGTTAAAAACAGCGAGTGACAAAGAAACAGCCATTAATTACTTAAAAGGTCGTGGTCTTAGTGGCGAAGTAGTAAAGCGCTTTGGTATTGGTTATATCAGTGATGCTTGGGATGGCATGATGAAAGTGTTTTCCCCACAAGGCAAAGCAAATCAGCAATTAGTTGATTTAGGTATGGCAATACAGGGTGATAAAAATCGCCCATATGACAGATTTCGTGGTCGTATTATGTTCCCCATACGTGATAAGCGCGGTCGCGTTATTGGGTTTGGCGGGCGGGTTTTAGGAGATGAAAAACCTAAATATTTAAACTCACCAGAAACGCGAATTTATCATAAAGGACAAGAGTTATATGGTTTATTTGAAGCTAAGCAAGCCAATAAGGATCTTAAGCGCCTAGTGGTTGTTGAAGGTTATATGGACGTAGTGGCATTAGCGCAGCATGGTGTTGATTATGCGGTAGCCTCTTTAGGCACGGCGACTACTTCTGAGCAATTGCAAACCATGTTTCGCACCGTGAAAGATGTTATTTGTTGTTACGATGGCGACAGAGCAGGACGCGATGCAGCATGGCGTGCCATGGAAAACGCCTTACCGCTTATTCGTGATGGTTTTTCATTGAAATTTGTTTTTGTACCTGATGGCGAAGACCCTGATTCTTTAATTCGCAAGCAAGGTCAACAAGCATTTGAGACATTTTTAGATGAAGCAATGCCTTTATCTAAATTTTTATTTGAGCACTTAATGGCGCAAGTAGATATGAATTCACTCGAAGGTAGAGCGGCATTGGTTGAGTCATTTCAACCCTACCTAGCTAAATTGCCAGACAGTGTTTTAAAAGATGCCATTATTAATGAAATTGCCAATAATTTTGGTACTGGTAGTGAGCAGTTTTTAGCTAAAATTAATAAAAATACCAATGCAGAAATTACCCATAAAAAGCCAAAAAGTAATACTAAAATAACACCTGTTAGATTAGCTATTGCATTACTACTTGAACATCCCCATATAGTGAGTGAGTTAGAAGATACGTCAGTGCTTGCGCCGTTGAATGTTCCTGGTGTTGATTTACTGGTGCAGTTGCTAACACTGTGCAAGGAAAATCCACACATTAAAACGGCACAATTACTGGAGTATTTTCGTGATACAAATCAAGGTAAGCAGTTGGCAAAATTGATGTGTTGGCAGCATCATGTTGAAGCTGATGCTGCCGCAGATGTTTTTCTTGATAGTATCGAAAAATTGCTGAATGATTTTGTTGAACAACGCGCTGAATTTTTATTACAAAAAGCACGGTTGAAACAAATAACAGCGCAAGAAAGGCAAGAGCTACAAGCAATACTTAACGCTTAAGCACTCATCATCAGCATTAAAGACTATACTTGAGTTAATCAAAGTATTTAAACCGAAGAAAAGTAGCGAGTTAATACTTAAATCAAGAGTGGAAATAGCGCAAAAAACTCGCTATAATTCCTCGCTTTATTTGTGCAGCTTTTGCTACCCCATTTTTACAATATTGTGTTGAAAAACCATATTTACCAGACATAGGTGGACACTCGTCAATGGAACAAGCCCCTCAATCTAGATTGAAAGATTTAATAACCAAAGGTAAAGAGCAAGGTTATTTAACGTTTGCGCAAGTTAACGATCATCTTCCTCAAGATATTATCGACTCAGATCAAGTCGAAGACATTGTTAGCATGATTAACGATATGGGTATTCAAGTTTTTGAAAATGCCCCTGACGCTGATACGTTAATGATGAGTGAAGCTAATACCGATGAAGATGCAGCCGAAGCTGCAGCGCAAGCATTGGCAACGGTAGAGAGCGAAATTGGCCGTACAACTGATCCTGTTCGTATGTATATGCGTGAAATGGGTACGGTAGAATTATTAACACGTAAAGGCGAAATTGTTATCGCTAAGCGTATTGAAGAAGGCATAAAAGAAGTACAACGTAGTGTTTCTGAGTATCCACCAGCAATCAACTATTTACTTGATATGTGGGATAACTTCGAAGCAGAAGAAGTGCGTTTAACTGATATTATTGTTGGCTTTTTAGATCCTGATGCTGAAGATGAAGATGTTGCAGCAGCAGCAACTCATGTTGGCTCTGAGTTATCTAGAGATGAATTAGCAGATGAAGACAGTGGCGACTCAGACGATGAAGATGAGGAAGAAGAAGATACCGGCCCAGATCCTGAGCTAGCACGTGAAAAGTTCATGGATTTACGCAATGCTCATGAAAATGCGAATAAAATCATTGAACAAAAAGGTCGTGGCCACAAAGATGCTCAAGAAGCTATTGATGCTGTTGCCGAAGTTTTTAAAGAATTTCGCTTAATCCCTAAATTGTTCGACAAGCTAGCTAAAAATATGCGTAGTGTCATGGACAGATTACGTGTACAAGAGCGTTTAATAATGAAACACTGTGTTGTTGGTGCAGGCATGCCAAAAACAACCTTTATTAAAATTTTTCCTGGTAATGAAACATCAAAAGAATGGTTTGAAGCCGAGAAAGCTGCGGGTCATAGTTACTCAGCTAAACTTAGCGATATTGAACTTGATGTTGAGCGTTGTATTCATAAGCTAAATCAAATCGAAGAAGAAACCTTTTTAAATATTCATGGCATAAAAGATATTAACCGTCGTATGTCAATTGGTGAAGCAAAAGCTCGCCGTGCTAAAAAAGAAATGGTAGAAGCCAACTTGCGTTTGGTGATTTCAATCGCGAAAAAATACACCAACCGGGGTTTACAGTTCTTAGATTTAATTCAAGAAGGTAATATTGGCTTGATGAAAGCGGTTGATAAATTTGAATATCGTCGTGGTTATAAGTTCTCAACCTATGCAACATGGTGGATACGTCAAGCAATAACACGTTCTATTGCTGACCAAGCACGTACTATACGTATTCCTGTTCATATGATTGAAACTATTAATAAATTAAACCGTGTTTCTCGTCAAATGTTACAAGAAATGGGGCGTGAACCAACACCAGAAGAATTAGCTGAACGCATGATTATGCCAGAAGATAAAATTCGTAAGGTATTAAAAATTGCTAAAGAGCCAATTTCAATGGAAACGCCAATTGGTGATGATGAAGATTCGCACTTAGGTGACTTCATTGAAGATGGAAGTGGTGAATTACCTGTTGATTCAGCAACGTCAGAAAACCTTAAAGGTGCTACTCATGAAGTACTTGCCGGCTTAACTGCTCGCGAAGCAAAAGTATTAAGAATGCGCTTTGGTATCGACATGAACACTGACCATACTCTAGAAGAAGTTGGTAAGCAGTTCGACGTAACCCGTGAACGTATTCGTCAAATTGAAGCGAAAGCATTACGTAAGTTACGCCATCCATCTCGCTCTGAACAATTGAAAAGCTTTTTAGATGGTGAGTAGCTGATATCAATAAAAGATAATATAAAAGAGTAAGTTGGTTTAGCTAGCTTGCTCTTTTTTTTAAATTGACTAAGAAATAGTCGAACAGTAAATAAAATGAAAATAATAAAGCACAGAAGGTGACAACAAAATGAAAAATGCTTATACTGCTCGCGCTTTGTTAAAGTGATTATTGATAATGACATTAACAAAGAAACTACTTACCATAGTATCTGACTTTTAGGCTGCATGGTTTAGTATTAAGAGCGCACGCTCTAGGTATAAAATTGGCCCCTTAGCTCAGTTGGTTAGAGCGCCCGACTCATAATCGGTAGGTCCTGTGTTCAAATCACAGAGGGGCCACCATTTTTATATTCTCTACTCTTGCCTATAATTTAACTCGCTTTAAATTACTTTGAAATTTCTGATTTCGCTTATCTATTTTTTAAGCCAAAATCTTTAGTGCTCACAATCAGTTTCAAAATCCCGAACTAGGGAATTTTTGTCCCTAAATCGGGATAACTCAAGATGACAGTTATTCAACTTAGCTTTATAAGTTGCTATTTTGTTACAAAATTTACTAAAAAATAGTAATTTAAACCAAATCAATTGCAAATATTACTTGTTCACTTCCATTAGCGTATTTTTTAATAAAATAAAACCCATAAATATCATGTGTT
>Ga0316207_10001607_pt1 | contig 26787 bp, 25 predicted proteins | sample 6weekpyrite_MG_FD_204943 | JGI IMG/M metagenome (GOLD analysis project Ga0316207, IMG submission 204943) | Microbial mat bacterial communities from mineral coupon in-situ incubated in ocean water Damariscotta River, Maine, United States -... | ecosystem: Environmental > Aquatic > Marine >... | reverse complement strand
GTAAAAAGACTGCTGTTGTATCAACAATTAACGGTGATGCTAATGTACCTTTCTACAAAGAGCTGGGTAATCAGGGTATTTCTGCTGAAGATATTCCAGTTGTTGCATTCTCAGTTGGGGAAGAAGAACTTTCTGGTATTGATACTAAACCGCTGGTAGGTCATTTAGCTGCCTGGAATTATTTTATGTCAGTAGATACACCAGAGAATGCAGAGTTTATTAAATCCTGGCAGAAATTTATTAAAGATAAAAAGCGTGTAACCAATGACCCAATGGAAGCTACAGTTATCGGTTTTAATATGTGGGCAAAGGCAGTAACGAAAGCTAAATCAACTGATACAAATAAAGTAGAGCAAGCAATAATCGGTATTACTGTTCCAAATATGACAGGCGGTATGGCTAAAATGTTGCCTAACCACCATTTGACCAAACCTGTACTTATTGGTGAAATTCAAGAAGATGGTCAGTTTGAAACGGTATGGCAAACAGATGGTACAGTTCCGGGTGATGCATGGTCTGACTTCTTGCCAGGTAGTAAAAATGTTGTTTCAGATTGGGTTAACCTCAAATGCGGTAACTACAACACTAAAACAAAAAAATGTTCAGGACAAAACTTTTAATTAAGCGTTTTTACTGAAGTTACATCTGATAAAAGGGCGTTTAAACGCCCTTTTATTTGAGTAAATATCCCAATTTCTGGTAATTAAAATAAGGTGCGCAGCAGAATTCATGTTGACAAGATATTAATGAAACATTATTCACCATTAACAATACATAAAAATTTATTCACAGTATTATTTGCTCTAATATTGACAATATCGTCGACATTAGCTGTTGCCGAGGAAAGTTCTTTTGTTACTGCAAGTAGCATGCTCTCGGCAAAAAAATTCAAAGAAAAAGAAATGGCGATAGAAGCAGTGATGCAGACTGCAAAAACAAAAGAAAACAGTGTTCGTGTTCTCAATTTATTGCAGTCTTTACTAGCGGGTAAGTTGTATTACAAAAAATCTGACAAAAAGATAGTTGTTGTTAACAAAGTTGATGGTGACTATTTGATTACCGATGTTATCAGTAATCAAAATTTAGGGGTGATTAGTAAAAGAAAACTTAAAAAAATCACTGTTAACAATAAATTAAGACGTAAATTACGCTCATATATCTCTCAGTTAAGCTTAGAGAACGATGATCCTGCTGTTAGGTTGTCTGCCATACAAAATATGATGGGCGCTGCCACGGCAGAGCATGTAAAAGACATTCGAAAAAAACTACTTGTTGAAAAAAATTCCTCAGTAAAGGGAGCAATGCAAACTTTAATTGCGTTGATTGAAATAGATTCTGAAAATAAAGAAGTGCGTGTAGGCGCATTAAATAATTTGTCTGGCAGTCTTGAACCTAAAGCACTTAATAAAATAATCAGCTTGTTGGAAAAAGATGACGATGGAAATTACTTAGAAAAAGATAAAGATATTCTCTACGCAGCAATAAAAGCAAAACGAAAAATTGATGAGCGTCGGGATACGTACGCTTTTTTTGAAAAAATATTTTTTGGTTTAAGTTTAGGCTCGGTTTTATTGCTTGCCGCGATTGGTTTGGCAATAACCTTTGGCGTCATGGGCGTTATCAATATGGCGCATGGTGAGTTGATTATGATAGGTGCTTATACCACTTATGTTGTACAGCTTTTAATGCCAAACTATATTGAATATTCATTATTGGTAGCCGTTCCTGCCGCTTTCATAGTTTCAGGTTTATTTGGCATTGCCATTGAACGTGGAGTTATACGTTTTTTGTACGGACGACCGCTTGAAACTTTACTGGCAACTTTTGGTATCAGTTTAATTTTACAGCAACTTGTAAGAAGTATTTTTTCTCCGCTTAACCGTAGTGTTGAAACACCAATGTGGATGAGTGGAGCATTAGAGTTTAATCCTATATTTTCGATTACTTATAATCGTTTAACCATTATTATCTTTAGTTTGTTTGTGTTCGCATTGTTAATGTTGATTTTAAAGAAGACGTCACTTGGGTTAAAAGTCAGAGCGGTTTCACAAAATCGTCCAATGGCTCGTGCTATGGGTATACGCAGTGAATGGGTTGATGCCATGACTTTTGGTTTAGGTTCAGGGATTGCTGGTGTTGCTGGCGTTGCATTAAGCCAACTAACGAATGTTGGGCCTAATCTTGGTCAAACATACATCATTGATTCTTTTTTGGTTGTAGTCTTTGGCGGCGTAGGTAACTTATGGGGTACATTGGTTGCGGCGATGTCACTGGGGGTCTTTAATAAATTTTTAGAACCTGTGGCTGGAGCGGTATTAGCAAAAATATTGATATTGATTTTTATTATTTTATTTATACAGAAAAAGCCTCGGGGTTTGTTCCCGCAAAAAGGCCGTTCGGCGGAGAATTAAGTTATGCAAGGCAGTATTATTTCACAAATCCTAAATGAGAAAAATAGTCAGATATTTCTTGGCATACTTATTTTTATCGCGGTTGTTGTACCGGTTTTAAATTTACTGGTGCCGGTTGATTCTATCTTCCATCTTTCAACTTATACAGTGACGTTGATGGGAAAATACTTATGTTTTGCATTGTTAGCAATTGCTCTCGATCTGGTATGGGGCTATGCAGGTATATTAAGCTTAGGTCACGGTGCCTTTTTTGCCTTAGGTGGTTATGCTATGGGCATGTATCTTATGCGACAAATAGGTGACCGCGGCGTTTATGGTAATGCAGAATTACCTGACTTTATGGTTTTTTTAAACTGGCAGGAATTACCGTGGTTTTGGCATGGTTTCGATCAGTTTTGGTTTGCCATGATTATGGTGGCTCTTGTGCCTGGATTGCTGGCTTTTATTTTTGGCTGGTTAGCGTTTCGCTCACGTGTAACGGGTGTTTACCTGTCGATTATGACACAGGCATTAACATACGCATTATTGTTAGCTTTCTTTAGAAATGAGATGGGTTTTGGTGGGAATAATGGTTTAACAGATTTTAAAGATATTTTGGGTTTTAATTTACAATCTGATAACACACGTATCACGTTATTTCTTATTACTACATTTACTCTGGCGGCTACTTATATTTTTTGTAAATACATCACAATGTCAAAGTTTGGCAGAGTTATTATAGCCATTCGTGATGCAGAAGACAGAGCACGCTTTATTGGTTATAAAGTAGAAAGTTATAAGCTTTGGTTGTTTGTTATCTCTGCGGTTATTGCTGGTATAGCAGGGGCATTGTATGTACCGCAAGTGGGTATTATAAACCCTGGTGAATTTTCACCATTAAACTCGATTGAATTAGTTGTTTGGGTTGCTGTTGGTGGTCGTGGCACATTATACGGTGCAGTTGTTGGTGCAATTTTGGTTAACTACGGAAAAACATACTTCACGGGTGCTTTGCCTGAAGTTTGGTTGTTTGCATTAGGTGCTCTTTTTGTTTTAGTTACCTTGTATTTACCGAAAGGTATTATGGGACTTTATGAGCAATATAAGCAACGCTATAACAAAGAGGTGAAAGTATGAAGGCATTAGATCAAGTTCGTGAAACAATGAGGCGTGATCGTGTTTTTGATTTTATGTTGCCTCAAGGTACACACCCTGGTTTTTCAAATGCATTAGATACATCACATGATGTTATTTTATATGTTGAAGATATTTCGGTCAGCTTCGATGGGTTTAAAGCGCTTAATGATTTAACACTATATATTAATGAAGGTGAGTTGCGCTGTATTATTGGTCCAAATGGCGCAGGAAAAACCACCATGATGGATGTTATTACGGGTAAAACACGACCAGATAGTGGTCTGGCTTATTTTGGGCAGACTATGGATCTTACTAAGATGAGTGAATACGAAATTGCTGATGCGGGGATCGGCCGTAAATTTCAGAAACCAACTATTTTCCCGGAGCATACCGTATTTCAGAATCTTGAATTATCGATGCAAATGAAAAAAAGCGTATGGCAATCATTGCGTTATAAATTAAACAGTGAGCAATATGATCGAATTGATCATGTTATGCAGACTATTGGATTAAAACAGAACTTTAATCAGTTGGCCGGTTCGTTATCTCATGGTCAAAAGCAGTGGTTAGAGATAGGCATGTTGTTAATGCAAAATCCAAAATTACTATTGGTTGATGAGCCTGTTGCAGGTATGACGCATCAGGAAATTGAACGAACTTCAGAGTTATTAACAAGTTTGGCAGGACAACATTCAGTCGTTGTTGTTGAACATGATATGGATTTTGTTCGTTCTATTGCGAGTACCGTGACCGTTTTACATGAAGGTCATGTTCTTGCTGAAGGCAATATGGATCAAGTACAAAATAATCCAAAAGTAATTGAAGTGTATTTAGGTGAATAATATTGTCATGAAGGTAAAATTTTAGATGTTACAAATAGAAAACCTTAATCAGTACTATGGTGAAAGTCATACTTTGTGGGATGCAAATGTTGATATTAAACAAGGCGATTGTGTATGTTTAATGGGACGTAATGGCGTCGGAAAAACAACATTACTAAAAAGTATTATGGGTTTATTACCAACAAAGAACGGTAGTATTAAATTCAATAATATATCTTTAACTGATAAGGATGCAGCAATACGCGCAACGCACGGCATTGGCTATGTTCCTCAAGGTAGAGAAATTTTTTCTCAGCTTACAGTTGAAGAAAATTTGAAAATTGGTTTAAGCGCCAGAAAAGATAAACTTAGAGAAATCCCACAACATATTTTTAGTATGTTTCCTGTTTTAAAACAAATGCTTAAACGCCGAGGCGGAGATTTATCGGGCGGCCAGCAGCAACAGTTAGCAATAGGAAGAGCGCTTGCGCTTGATCCGAAATTGCTTATATTAGACGAGCCAACAGAAGGAATACAACCAAACATCGTACGTGATATTGGTGATGTCATTATTAAACTAAATGAAGAGCACGGTATTACCGTTTTATTGGTTGAGCAAAAATTACCGTTTGCACGTAGAGTTGGAAAGCAGTTTATTGTTATGGATAGAGGTCGCTGTGAAGTTACCGGCAAAATGTCAGATTTAAATGAAGAAATAATTAAAAAATATTTAACGGTATAACTCCAAATAGATTCGTAAAATTTTATTTATTTGGCCTTTATTGTGCTAAGAAATAGCATGCACCATTATGGCCCTCCTTTTTGTTGACTGTATTATTTTGGTGCGAAATATGAGCGCATAACCCAATAAAATCGTATAACTGGTTGATTTTTAAGTAAATTATATCTTGGCACGTCCTGTGCAGTTATACGTGGCAAAGATAGCATTAACAAAATAATTTTGTTGGGAATTTTTATTCATTAGGAGGGCAGTATTTATGAAGTTGATAATGGCGATTATCAAACCTTTCAAGCTCGATGATGTGCGTGAAGCATTATCTGAAATCGGCGTGCAAGGCATTACAGTTACTGAGGTAAAGGGCTTTGGCCGTCAAAAAGGTCACACAGAGCTTTATCGTGGTGCTGAATATGTTGTAGATTTTTTACCGAAAGTAAAAATTGAAGCAGTTGTTGGTGATGACCTGGTAGACCAGGTGATTGAAGGCATTCAAAAATCTGCACATTCCGGCAAGATCGGTGATGGCAAAATTTTTGTATCAACTATCGAACAAGCTGTTCGTATTCGTACCGGTGAAGCCGGCGACGAAGCATTATAAGGGGAGTCAAATCGATGGAAAATCAAATTTTTGAACTTCAGTATGCAATGGATACTTTTTACTTCCTGGTAATGGGTGCCTTGGTTATGTGGATGGCAGCAGGTTTTGCCATGTTAGAAGCGGGTTTAGTTCGTTCTAAAAACACAACTGAAATTTTAACAAAGAACGTTGTTTTATTTGCTGTTGCTTGTACTGCTTATTTAGTAGTGGGCTATGACATTATGTATGATGGTGGCGTATTCTTAAAAGACATCGCACTAGATGGTGCTGCAAGTGCTGAAGCATTAACGGCTACTGTATTAAAAGAATCTGCTGAAGCGGGTTTTGATGGCGGTTCTGTTTATTCAAACGCATCTGACTTTTTCTTTCAGGTTGTATTTGTTGCAACAGCAATGTCGATTGTATCGGGTGCGGTTGCTGAACGTATGAAATTATGGGCATTCGTATTATTTGCTGTTGTTATGACTGCTTTCATTTACCCAATGGAAGGTAACTGGACATGGGGCGGTGGTTCTGTGTTTGGACTATACAGTCTTGGAGATGACTTCGGTTTCTCTGATTTCGCAGGTTCAGGTATCGTTCATATGGCCGGTGCTTCAGCTGCATTAGCAGGCGTTATTTTGCTTGGTGCACGTAAAGGCAAATATGGTCCGAACGGTGAAGTAAATGCAATTCCGGGTGCAAACTTGCCATTAGCGACTTTAGGTACTTTCATCTTATGGATGGGTTGGTTTGGTTTTAACGGTGGTTCAGTTTTAAAGCTGGGCGATATCGCAAACTCAAACGCCGTTGCAATGGTATTCTTGAATACAAACGCAGCAGCAGCGGGTGGTGTTATTGCAGCATTAATCGTTGCACGTATGTTATTCGGTAAAGCGGATTTAACAATGGCATTAAACGGTGCATTAGCTGGTTTAGTTGCAATTACCGCTGAGCCTTCAACACCAACACCTCTTGTTGCGACATTAATTGGTGCAGCGGGTGGCGCATTAGTGGTGTTCTCAATTCTGACTTTAGACAAAATGAAAATTGATGATCCGGTAGGTGCAATCTCTGTTCATGGTGTCGTTGGTATCTGGGGCTTATTAGCGGTTCCATTAACTAACAGTGGTGCAACTTTTGGCGGTCAAATTGTTGGTGGTTTAACTATTTTCGTTTGGGTTTTCGCAGCAAGTTTTGTTACTTGGTACGTTATCAAAATGATTATGGGCATCCGTGTTAGCGAAGAGGAAGAGTTCGAAGGAACTGATCTTTCTGAGTGTGGCATGGAAGCTTATCCAGAATTCACAGGTTCACGTGGCTCTGGTCTTTAAGTTTTATTAGGTAAATCTTGCAAAAGATTTTAAGGCGCTAAGAATATACTTAGCGCCTTTTTTTTATTTAAAATTTATGCGGACACGGTAAGAGGTGATTCATAAGCCTTTAGCATAAGGTTTGATATTTCACGAAAGGCATTTTCCCATGCGCTTAATTCTTTGTGAGTTAATGTGTCGTTAGATGCAATTTTTGCGACTTCTACAATGGTTATTATAAATATTTCGAACATTTCTTTTTTTATTCCCAAACTTTTATGTCGTTGACCTAAGGAGAAAAGTTCGGTTTTTAAAGTTTCTATAAAATCAATACCGTTTATTACATTATCTAAGGTTGTTAGAATGTTAGCTTTTTGTGCGCTTAAGCCTTTAGGAAAAAGATCACGTGTTTCTGGGTAATGATCAAACATGTACTGATAAAAATTACCAACAAAGGCTGTCTCACCCTGAGCCGATTTAATCTTTGACCAGCAGTTTCTTGCGGCAGCACCGTCAATATGGCTCATGCTTTGTTGTGGCTACCATCACAAAAAGGGGGGTTTTTGGTTTTTTTACAGCCACATAGAGAGACCGTTTTCTTTTCATTGACGGTAAATTTTTCGGGAGAGAAATCACTGCCTTTGTGTGAACCATCACATAAGGGTTGGCTTTTTGATTTACCGCAGCTACACCAGTAGTAGTCACCAGCAGCAAGCTCAACGGTGTAAGGGAAATCTTGTGGGCAATCAGGCTTAGACATAATAGTTTCCAATATTAATAACAAAAAAAGTATGTGAGATCTTATTGCTTGGGTAATTTATAATACCAAACCAATAAAATATTGCAGTATTTAATATGACAACATTAAACCTTAGCGGCATCAGGGTCTTAAAACTTGAGCCTTTTAGTCTAAAAATTGAAAAAAAATTAGTTTGTATATCTGGCCCGTCAGGCTCGGGTAAGTCCCTATTATTGCGTTCAATTGCCGATCTTATTGAGCATGAAGGTGAAGTCTACTTAGACAATAAAAAATGCAGTGAAACGAACCCTGTTTTGTGGCGAAAAATGCTCGGTTTTTTACCTGCTGAAAGTGCATGGTGGATGGATAAAGTAGGGGAGCATTTTTCTGGGCGAAAAACTTCGTATATCTCACAATTAAATTTACCCAATGATTGTTTAAGCTGGGATGTCGGACGATGTTCAACAGGAGAAAAACAACGCCTCGCACTTGCCCGTTTGTTAAGCAATCAACCTAAAGTTTTATTGCTTGATGAGCCAACAGCCAGTTTAGATCATGATAGTGTTTTACTGGTTGAGTCAGTAATAAAAAATTATATAGCAGAATTTAATGCCGCGGTTATTTGGGTTAGCCATGACCAGGCACAAATAACGCGTATTGCTGATCGTGTTTTTAAAATCGAAAATAATCAATTTAATGAAGTCAAAAAGGATTCCACGTTATGAACATGATTTCATTGTCGGCTATTGATTTATCGATTGCTTCATTGCTTATTATTTTATTGGCCTTTATATCACTGACTTTAAGGTTAGATTTAGCCGGACAAATTATTATTGCCGCAATAAGAACGGTGCTCCAGCTTTTATTGATTGGCTTGTTGCTCAAGCTACTCTTTACACAAGTTGATTTATTATTTATTTCAATTTTATCCATCGTCATGTTGTTAATTGCAGGCAGAGAAGTCATGGCAAGGCAGCAGCGTCGCTTTGGTGGTTGGTGGGGGTATGGTCTTGGTACCATGTCCATGTTCATTTCATCTTTTGCATTAACGGTTTATGCTTTAATAATCGTAATTGGTACCGAGCCTTGGTATACACCGCAATACGCTATTCCCTTATTAGGTATGATGTTGGGTAATACCATGACGGGTGTGGCGTTGGCATTAGATAGATTAACAACAAGTGCCTGGCAACAACGTCAGGTTATTGAAGCACGATTAATCTTGGGACAAGATTGGCGCACAGCAATAGGCGATATAACGCGAGATAGTGTGCGTATTGGCATGATGCCAATGATCAATGCAATGGCCGCTGCTGGACTGGTAAGTTTACCCGGAATGATGACAGGTCAAATACTCTCGGGCACCGAGCCTTTAGAAGCGGTTAAGTATCAAATACTGATTATGTTTTTAATAACCGCAGGAACAGGTTTTGCAGCAATTCTTGCCACATGGGTCGGTGCAAAACATTTATTTGACGACAGACAACGTTTAAGACTTGAACGTCTTCACATAAAAACAAAATAATTTAAGTACGAGGAATTTATCATGGATAAAATATTAGTAGAAAAAAATGTCTCATCAATGAAAATGGAAGTGATGGGCGTGTTTGATTGGGCGACATGGGAAAAAGAAATTTCAGAATTCCCTTGGGAATATCAAATGACCGAATCCTGTTACATCATTGAAGGAGAAGCAACTGTTACTCCTGAAGGTGGGGAACCTGTTCAAATAGAAAGGGGTGATTATGTTATTTTTCCTAAAGGGATGAAGTGCACCTGGAAAATTACAGATGCAATTGAGAAATACTATAACCTGAGCGAGTCGTAAGTTTAATGAATTATAAAATTATAGTCATACCCGCGAATGCGGGTATTCATAAGTTTACTATTTACATTGATATTTGATTTTTATTAAGAAAATAATGTGATGAGGTTCACATAAACTATTCAATAGCGCATAACTAATTGACACAGCCCCCCCCCTTAAGCCTAAACTGACAAACACATTTAAATTTTAATGGATTAAAAATTAGTCAGGGACTGTGATGCAAAAAATAAACTCCGTTTTTATTTGCTCTTTATTATTAATATTCTTCTATACTTCCTCAAGTTTTGCTTTGTCATCAAGGTATAACAATCTTTATCAAAGACTTGGTAGTGGTTTTCTTCAGCCAGTTAAGAACCAAGTATTTGAACGAGATATATATGATACTTTTGGCGCAGGATTTAGTATTTTAGGTCGGTATGATTTAGATGGGAATTACAGTGTTCCTGTAGGGGCAACATGGATATGGCAGGTTTATCAAATAGCAGATCGTCAAGGTAATTCAGTTAATAACTTATTAACTGAATCATTTGTAAGGTATGAAGGAGAAGTGGGTGGTTGTACTAGCTTATGGAGTACAGGGCAGTGTATTGAAGCAGCAGGCTGGACATTAAATGTAAATGCGCCTTGCTTGAAAGAAGGGCTATATAATTTAAAGATTTTATACAATGGTACGGCCATTGGTGAAAATGACTTTTATCCAACACCTTTTAAGCCGGTTGTCACTTTTAGTGCACCAGATTCAACTACACCCATTTTAAAAGGAGATAACTTCGCATCTAAATATATGCCAACAATTGATGGAGAAACATTTTTAGTCTATGCAAAAGTTGAAGGTAAAGTTGGAAGCAGTCAGTGTCTTACTCGATTACCGAACGCCACGGTTAGGTTAACAAATACGATAAAGACAGGCTCGGCGGGCCATGAACACTTTTCAAGTAATAATGAACCAGGAACAGGGAGTTATATTGCATTAACAAATGCAGAAGTTGTTAACCCTGATGGTATTGATACAAATACTACTGTAATAGAAGGAAAAACATCGGAAAGCGGTTATTTTTTTGCAGGCTTTTCAACAGGCCATTTTGGTATTATTGAAAATATGCAGTTAGATGTAAAAAGAGAGGCATCGCCGCTTTATCCAGAAGATATAGTTTTACCCGTTATACATGAAATGCAGATTAAAACCCCTAATTTGATCGAGATGCCGCAAGGGATTGCTGATGGGCAGTTTTTCTTTTCATTTGGTGGGAGTTGTAAACATAATCCTACGGCACGCTGGGTTGTTCCAGAAATGAAATCAAGACTGGAAAAGTTAGATGCATATTATAAAAATAAATTTGGTCATCGTATTTCTTTTAATGATGCAAGCACACAATTTGGTGGCGTATTTGATAACGGTAGTAATGCTGGGCGTGACAGTTTGTGCCATGAATCTCATCGTAGAGGAAATGATATTGATTTGAACCAATTGGATGAAAAAGGTCAGAGTCTTTACACCAAAGATTACAACGAAAATGGTACACATAAGTCAAGGCTTAAATATATTACAAAAATTTCAGAAAAATTTGATCTAATAAAGGTTGAAGAAGGTCCTATTCATTATCGCTATATTAATTATTAGGTGCTATATGAAAATTAAAAAAATAATAGCTTTATTCATAAGTTACTTTGTTGTTCAAGGTGTATGTGCCGTTGAACTTAAAGATGCGACATTACGTGATGAAGATATATCGGCTTCAACTATTTCAGTAGAGTACTTCACAAGGGCTGATGGGTTAATAGAGTATGTATATACCATTAACAGTTCAGAAGAAAATAAAGGTGAAGTTGATGGCCTGCTATTAGATTTGTATTGTGATGTAAGTTTTGAAAATATTGAGCTTCCTTATGCAGATGGTAAAGAAGGTTACATAGGAGGGGTACAGATTAACAAAGCAGTACATACACCTACTGCAATTCATGCAGATTACGGAAGTGCTGCACCATATGGTATAACTGAAAATAATGCAGCTCTATGGGGAATAGGTATTTTACCAGGTAAATCAACAACTGGCCTTCGTTTAATTAGTCCAGCACAACCAGGAATGCGCGCCTATACTCTCATGCCTTGGGTTGATTACAGTGATGGAACGTGGCTTTTGCCTGAAGATATTAATCTTGTTCCTAAAGCTCATGATTTTGCAGTTACCGGCATGATTGCAGCGCCTGGTTGTCCTGGCGTTACCGAACCTCCAGGCGAAACTAACCTCTTTGCTGGAACGGGTTTTAGAGTTGAACCCGAAAGCATCAACAAACTTTTACAATATGGCGCTCCTCAAAAAGATCGCTTCCATCTTGATGAGGGTACAAGAGAAACAACCTTACATATTTTTTATAGCAAAGATATCGATGAAAAAAGCTTTAAAGTGCAACCTGCTTATTTAAAACACTATTTTAATCCTGTAGCAGGGTCGGATGAGAAAGTGACTTTACCGTTGAAAAAAGCGCGTAATAAAATGAAGCTCTCAGTGCATACCAATAAAGTAAAAGGCTCAACACGAAAAGAAAATGAAAGTCATCACTCTTATAAAGATACCGATGTGTTTGAAATTCGCGTGAGTGGAAGTAAGAAATAATTATCGCTTAAGAATTGCTATCCAACGCCACAAGTTTAATAAACTCGCGAGTGAACCCGCAAGGTAAGTTAAAGCCGCAGCGCGTAAGATGCGGCGAACTTTTGGTATGTCTTCTTTGTTAACGTAACCGCTTTCTAAAATCGGCAAGGCTTTGTTAAAGCTGGCATCAGTTTCAACCGGCAAGGTGACGAGATGCACCAGTGTTGCAATAAACATTGAACCAATCCCTACAACAAATAAAAAACCACCCAGCGCAGGTGCGCGGGTTATTGCCGTAATAATGGGCATGATCATCATTGCAGATACGCCAAATTTTTGCACCGCGTTAGCAAAAACAACCAGTCTTGAACGCCATGCTAGTAAAGGTTCTTTTTTATGATGTTGAATAGCGTGCCCGACTTCATGTGCAGCAACGGCAACGGCGGTTAATGATTTATTGTTGAAGTTATCCGGCGACAAACGTACTACGCGATCTGTTGGATCATAGTGATCAGCATTAGGTGTGGTCTCTTCAACTTTAACATCTTGCATTTCAAAGCGATCAAGCAGGTGGCGTGCAAGTTCACCGCCTGTACCCTGAAGACGATCGAGTGATTTTGCATAACGACGGAAGGTATATTTAGCCCACCATTGAGGGCCAAAGACAACCGTAATGATGATTATGAGTATGACAATAAAGTGCATAATGTGTGATCCGAATAAATTCGGTTAGCGTAATTAGCTTTTGTTTTTAACAACGATAGAGGCAATACCTAAATCTCTTAAACGGCGGCGCGCTTTGTTTAAAGCCTTCCCTGTGGTGAGAGGCCCAACTCGTACGCGATGCCATGTGTCACCGTTATTAATTTTTACTTTTTGAATGTTGGCTTCGATGCCTTGTAAAGCAAGCAATGCTTTTAGCTTGTCTGCTTCTTTAAACTTCCTAAAAGAGCCCGCTTGTAAAATATAATTATATTTTTCATCTTCTGATTTACTGTCCTTGAGGTTTTTAAGTAAATCTTCTTCGGGAATAGCGACTTCTAATTCAGGCAAGATAGTATAAAAATCAAACTTTAATTTGTTTAAAAGTTTACTTGGTGAATCCGTGGTAGTTTCTTTCTTTACCGAACGCGCATCTTTTTTATCGTTGGAGGATAATACTTTGGAAACGGTTTGAGACAGAGTGTTTTCACCAGAGCTATTGTCATTAATATAAACAAGTAAGGCAACAAATAGACCAATGATTAAACCGGCAAGCATCCATAACCAGCCCGGTATAGGTTTTTGTTCTTTGCGTTCACTTTTTGCGTAGTCTTTAGGCATTTTTTATTATTTATATTTAATGTTTTCTACACTATACAGTAGTGAGCCAATAATACACCTTATCGAGCTTACATTTTTTCAGGCGCAGAAACACCCAGCAAGCCTAAACCATTTTGTAAAACTTGCTTTGTTGCATTGATTAAGGCTAAACGTGAGTCACGGATAGCAGCATCATCAACTATAAATTGATGTGCATTATAATAGGTGTGTAAGTCACCCGCTAAGTCACGTAAATAATTAGCAATTTGATGTGGCTCATGGTTGAGAGCAGCTGTTTCTACAAGCTCTTTAAACTTAGATAACCTTGTCATTAAGGCTTGTTCATGTTTTTCAGTTAACTTATCAAGATTCGCTAAGCCATGCTCTTGATCATATGAAAAACCTTTTTCATCAAGTTGGCGTAATACGCTGCATACACGAGCATGTGCATATTGAATGTAATACATCGGGTTTTCATTAGACTGTGATTTAGCGAGTTCTAAATCAAAGTCCATATGTTGTTCACATTTACGCATGACATAAAAGAAACGAGCAGCATCACTACCGACTTCTTTGCGTAGTTGGCGTAAGGTGACAAACTCACCAGAACGGGTCGACATTTGCATTTTTTCTTTACCGCGATAAAGAATGGCGAACTGAACGAGTAAAACATGAAGTTGTTTTGGATCATCGCCAACAGCTTGCATCGCCGCTTTTACGCGTGGCACGTAGCCATGATGATCAGCACCCCACACATCAATTACTTGATCGTAACCACGTTCAAGTTTATTCATGTGATAAGCAACATCAGAAGCAAAGTAAGTTGATTGACCGTTGGCGCGTACCAAGACACGATCTTTTTCATCACCAAATTCTGTCGATTTAAACCAAATAGCACCTTCACGTTCTTCTGCATGCCCAGACTGAACAAGGCGTTCAACTGCACCGCTTACCAAACCATTATCGGTTAAGCTGCGCTCAGAAAACCACTCTTCATAAACCACACCAAAGTGTGCGAGGTCATCACGAATATCATCAAGGATATAATTTAAGCCGGTATCAAAAATAAAACGGTAATTTTCTGTTCCTAAGCGTTCCTTGGCCTGAATAATAACCGCATCAATGAATTCCTCTTTATCACCACCATCACATTCATCAGCCGGCAAGTTAGTTGCGATATCGCTCCACTGTTGTTGAAATTTATCACCATTGTTGCGGTGTAAGTGTGCTGCCACATCCCAAACGTAATCGCCTTTATAACCGTTCACCGGGAAGTAATCGGGATCGGGCAAGGTGCCACAAAGACTGAGGTAGCGAATCCAAACGCTGGCGCAAAGAATATCCATTTGTCGACCCGCATCGTTTACATAGTATTCACGATGCACTTCATAACCTGCCGCCGCGAGTAAGTCGGCAACAGCTGCACCGTAGGCAGCCCCTCGGCCGTGACCAACGTGTAGTGGGCCGGTCGGGTTTGCTGAGACGAATTCAACCTGAACACGTTTACCGCGCCCAATGATTGAATGACCATATACTTCACCCGCATCCAAAATGGCAGGAATAACCGTAGTCAGGGTATTGGCATTCATGAAGAAATTAATGAAGCCGGGGCCCGCAATCTCAACTTTATCGATATCTGAGTTTTCAGGTAGGGCCGCGACAATTTTTTCTGCTAAGTCACGTGGTTTTTGTTTAGCCGGTTTTGCCAGCATCATCGCTAAGTTTGAGGCAAAATCACCATGGCTGGGATCACGAGTATGCTCTATATTGAGTTTTACGCTGACATCTTCAGCGAGAACGCCGTCTTTTTTCAGTGTGACGATGACTTGTTCGAGTAATGCGATGAGGGCTGCTTTCATGAATAACCTGAGTTTTAGTGCTGGCTGATAAAAACACGGATTATATCACTGCCTAGCCCGCTATAGGTACTCGGTACTGATTTTTGCTATACAGAACCCAAGTGCGTTAGGCTAGGCGCAGTGATTTTTCGACCTTAAGGACCTATTATGGCTAAGAGACGCCTTGCTGTATTTTTGCTTCTATTTTCTACCTCGTTGGCTGCTCATTCGGTACAAAAACCGAATCAGGCGGCCATCGCTTCTGCCCACCCCATGGCTACCCAAGCAGGTTTTGAGATTTTAGAAAAAGGCGGCAATGCCTTTGATGCAGCCGTTGCGGTGAGCGCAACACTTGCCGTTGTTGAACCCTATAGCTCGGGGATTGGTGGTGGTGGATTTTGGTTACTGCATAATGCCAAAACAAAAAAAGACATTATGGTTGATGGCCGTGAAACTGCGCCCTTAAATGCAACGCGTAATATGTATTTAGACAAAAAAGGTAAAGTGATTCCTAATTTATCGGTTGATGGCGCCTTGGCCGCGGGAATTCCTGGAGAACCTGCAGCACTGGTTCATATAGCAAAAAAATATGGGCGGCTTTCTTTAGCCGATTCATTAGCCCCCGCGATTCGTGCAGCACGAAAAGGGTTTATTGTTAAAGAAGAATACCGTCGTATGGCGGGTTTTAGGTTAAAAGCGCTACAAGCATCTAAAGCCGCGGCAAAAATTTTTCTTAAAAATAATCAAGTACCACCATTAGGTTATGTTGTTAAGCAAGCAGATCTTGCTAACACTTTAGAATCGATAGCCAAAAAAGGTCATGCAGGTTTTTATGCCGGTAGTGTGGCAAAAAAATTAATTGCAGCAAGTCAAAAATCAAATGGCATTTGGAGCGATAAAGATTTTAAGTTTTATAAAATAAAAGAACGTCAGCCGATTGTGAGTGACTATAAAGGGTATAAGTTAACTTCGGTTGCACCACCTTCATCAGGTGGCGTTGCGTTAGCAGAAATCCTAAATATTTTATCTTCTTATAATTTAGAACAACTTTCACAATCAAATAGAATACATGTCATTGTGGAAGCGATGCGACGCGCGTATCGTGATCGCGCAGAATTTTTGGGTGACTCTGATTTTGTTAACGTGCCTATTGAAAAACTCATTAGTAAAAAATATGCCGCTTCACTACAACAAAAAATAGACTTTGAAAAAGCCACGCCAAGCAGTTCGTTAAAAGGGGTTGCTGATACCTCGGGTGGAAACCACACAACTCATTTTTCAATCTTAGATAAAAAAGGTAATCGCGTATCCGCAACACTTTCAGTTAACTATCCGTTTGGTTCGGGCTTTGTTGCAGAAGGCACGGGCGTTTTACTTAACGATGAAATGGATGACTTTTCAGCAAAACCAGGTGTACCAAATGTATACGGTTTAGTCGGAGCAGAAGCCAACGCCATCGAACCAGGTAAACGTATGCTCTCTAGTATGAGTCCAAGTTTTATTGAAAGTGAAAATAAAATGGCTATCATCGGTACACCCGGAGGCAGTCGAATTATTACCATGGTATTGCATGGCATCTTAGCCACCATAGAAGGTAAAAGCGCAGAGCAAGTTGTAAACTTGCCGCGTTATCATCATCAATACTTACCCGATGTCATTCAATACGAACCCAATACCTTTGATGAAAAAACGCTAAACACGCTTAAACAGATGGGCCATAAATTTAAACCCCTCGATAATACCTTCGGAAATATGCATGTGGTAGTTTGGGATAAAAAAGAAAATAAAGTCACTGCGGCAAGTGATAAGCGTGGTGAAGGGCTATCTGCAGTAAAGTAATCGTAGTTAATTAAATGTCATTAGTAAGAATGCCGAAGTGATAATAGTAAAATGAAGAGAAGGAGGTGATCGAGAAAAATATCTTCCTCGAAACGAATTATTCAGCTGTAAAACCAAACGCTTTATCATGAACATAAACTAACTTGCAGCCATGTCATCACTGGGGTGTGAATGAGGCGGTTCTTCAGATGACTCTTCCCAGCGTTCGAGTATTACTTCAGCGCCATCAGGATTAGTTGAGTAGGTTGCTCTTAATGTAAAACCTGTAGGGGGTATCGGGAATTGTTATGTGGTTTTCCCAAATAGCAGAGGTATCGTTTGTGAGCTCATTGCCCATAATTTTCTCGTTATATAATTAATAAATATAAAAACAATGATGTATTTTTATAGTATGCAATTCAACGCTATATTCAGTGGGATTTAATATTTAAAATAGGTGGGAGCAGGTGAAGTGGGTAAAAAGCTGAGGGGGCTCCTTTCCCCCTCAAACTCAAGTATTAACCAGGAATATCCTTTTTCTTGATTAAAACTTATTGTGACGGTAAAGAGCCATCCCAACATTGAGAATTATTACGGTGAGCAGGAGTATATGATGTGATTTTCCCCACAAAACTGTCGAAATAGCTATTTTGTGAGGTTGCGACAGTTTGCTGAGTTTAATATAGCTATCAACTCAGGATTATCATCAATTGCAGGGGGTAGCAGATAGATGAATGGATAATATTTATTATCCTATGATTTTAGTTATTTTATTAGTGTTAGCCATATGCTTTAGTTTCGAGCTCTTTAACATAGAGTGCGATATTTTCACTAAGCTGGTCCGCATCACGTCGTAGGTCATGTAATTTATACGAGAGAATTTCTGCCTCATCGTAATTGCTGCCGTGAACATCTTGTTGGAGTCGATGCAGTGCACTATGGGCGAGTCGAAGTAGGTCTTTTAGGTCGGCGGTAGCATCGAGGCTACGAGATCCTTTTTCTGCGGTAGTTGACATATTCCATCTCCATTGAATATTTGAGACTAACTTTGTATCATATTTTTACACAATAATAATGCGGTCTTTCTTAATAGTGTGAAGAGTATCACATTATAGGCTCCTAACGGGTCAGGTGATAAAATATAGTACCTAACTAAGTGTGTTGACAGGCTGGGCAATAAAAAGTTGAGCGTTGCCCTAGGGTAATTTGTTTTATTGGCTTTTTGCAAGTGACACAGGCACCATCTTTTCGGTCATAGACTTTCAATTTTTGCTGGAAGTATCCCGGTTTTCCATCGCTGGATCTGAAGTCTTTTAAGGTTGTGCCGCCTTGTTTTATGGCTTGTTTGAGAATTTTTTTAATCGCAGCTGTTAGATCTTTTGCGTTTTGTTTTGTTATTTTTCCGGCGAGGCGAGTAGGTCTGATGCCAGCAAGAAAGAGAGATTCACTGGCATAAATATTCCCAACTCCCACCACAATTTTTGCATCCATTATGAATTGCTTAATTGTAGTTTTACGCTTGCGTGATTTTTCAAAAAGCAGTTCGGCATTAAATGCTTTATCGAGCGGTTCGGGTCCAAGATTAATCAGCAGTTTGTGTTGTTGCGGATCGCCTTTTTCCCATAACACACAACCAAACCGCCTTGGATCGCGTAGACGCAGGCAATGACCATCTTTGAACTGCAATTCAAAATGGTCATGTTTTTCAACGGCCTCATCACTCGACAAAATACGCAAGCTACCCGACATGCCGAGATGAATAATTAAACTACCGATGTTTGTTTCGAGTAATAGGTATTTTGCGCGTCGGGTAACGCTAAGGATCTTTTGTTGGCTTAACTTGGTATTTAACCCTGTTGGAATAGGCCAGCGTAAATTTCGATTGCGCACAATTACTTTTGTAATGGTGTTATTTTCGATAAACGGTGCGATGCCGCAACGTGTTGTTTCAACTTCTGGAAGCTCAGGCATACAGGGAGCTACTCATTGTCATCAATGGTAGGATATATTTTAAGGAGCTTATCTTCTCGATCGCTTGATAAAATATAGCGAATACCATTTTCTACATTTGTTAAATTGAAACTGTTTTGACCTTTGCTTATATTAAAAAAAAGTGGTGATCTCTTTTTAAAATAAATTTTAACATCCGCATTTAGCGGGTTTGATTTTTTATCAATGGCAATATCGTAAGCCTGGCTTAATTGCCATTCATCAATAAGTTGATTGATTGCATCTGCGGAAAAATCATTTTTAGGTGTGACAGCCCATTTTTCGTCAATTTGTTCAAGCTCTACTGTTGGTAAAATTAATTTTTTTATCTTGCTTTTTTCCGGCAAAAGTTTGTGATTAATAAAGCTTTCACTGTTTGCTGCAAGTTGATAATAAAATGTATCAGCAATAAGGTGTAGTGTGTGGCCGATTTTTACATAACGGTGATGGTTTAATGATTTGTTATGACCAAACTCAATGCTAATATCATTATTAAAAGTAATCGTCGCTAATGGTTTCTTAAGTCCGAACTCAAAGAGGTTTAAATTGGCCAAACTGTTTTGTGAAAGTGAAATAGCATTTAACAATTTTAAGATGGATGCAATACGAAATGCATTAGCGGACTGCTGGTAAGGCTGAGACATCTGCCAGCCGTTCTCATTTTTAAACAGTTCTATTGCTGATTCATTTTGACGTTTAATACGGATGTGTTGAATATTATCCGGCTTTAAATTGGTTAATGTATTGGGAATTATAGCTTCTTCTTTCCCTGGTTCAAAAATAACCAGCACAACGAGGAGGACTACAAAAAGTAATAAAAAAAGATTAAGTAAATTACGTTTAGACATAGACTAAGCTGAGCGGCGTTTTAACCAAATTATCGTGCCACTAATTAGCAAGCTCAGTGGCAATATAATTAAAAAGAATAATCCAATAAGCGCACCACTTAGTTCGCTTAGTGTAATAAGTTTATCGGCAGAACCTGAGTCAGGGATTTTAATAAAATTATCGTCATGACTTAACCAATTAATGATATTGCTACCAATATTTAAATTTCCCTGATTACCAAGATAAGTATTCGATAGAAAATCTCCGTCACCTAAAATAACAATGCGTTGTTGTTTGCCTTCTTCATTTTTTGTATTTTTACGTTCTAATGCTAAGCCAATGGTTAATGGGCCAATAATGTCACTATCCTGATTGTAGTTAATTTGTCCTCTTAAAATACCTGTTTCAGACCAGCTGCGCGCTACGGTTTTCAAAAAAGGCGTTGCTTTCCATTCTGGTTTTACGGCTGCATGAATAATGCCTACTGCTTTTGGAAATATACTCATATATTGAAAGTCGCGCGTAATGGCGTGAGCAGGGTAGCTTGTAATTAATGCAAACGATGGATCGTTAACGTTCATCATTTGTGTCGTTGGATCAACTATAGTACCGGGATAAAAGCTCGTACCTAAAAAGTCGGCTAAAGGTTTTAAGCCATACATAGATGTGCCTGGATCTTGAACCCAAAGTAGGTTGCCACCGCGTTTTACATAATCAATAAGTCGTTCGACTTCGCCCGGTAAGAAATTAATTTGTGGGCTGGCGATAACAATGGCAGCAGCATTAGGAATAGTTGGCGTTTCATTGAGTTTTAATATGCTGCTATTAATACCTTTCGCTTTGAGTTTTGCAGAAAAGTTAGCCCAACCAAAATTGGCTTGTCCATCAGGCTTTCTTTCGCCGTGTCCACTAACATAAAGCAACAGTCTTTCGCCCTGGCGTAATAATCGTTGCAGCGTATTGGTTAAGGTTTGTTCTTTTAGCTGATTAATATGTTCATTTCGACCCTGATACTCAACAATAACTTCACCGTAATTAGTGACTTTCATACTACGTACTTTATCGGGGGCAGTATCGGGGTTAATGATTTCCAGGCTGATGTCTTTTTTATATTTCTTATACTTATTAACCAGTTCTTCGATATATTTTCGATTTGATAATAAATTTCCTTCAGGAATAAATGTGGTGATTTTTATTGGTGAAGGCATTTGTTGAACTAACTTTATGCTGATATCCGATAATGTATTTTTATTATTCTCAGTCCAGTCAGATTCGAAATTATATTTTGTCGATAACCATGCGAGTAATCCAATTATTGTAGTAAACAAAACAATAAAAGTGATGTTTTGCAGACGTAATTGCGTACGTGTTTTTTTAGTAATTTCCATAAAGGCTGCCGTTAAGATCTAGCGTTGCAAACGATCGCCATCAAGACGCCGAATACTTAAAATAAGGAAAAGAGAAATAAAAAGAATATAGTAAACAAAGTCACTACTGCTAAATATGCCTTTAGAAAAAGCTTCAAAGTGCCGTAGCATGGATAAATATTCCAGTAAGCCACTTGCAGTTGCATCGGCCTTGCCACCTGCCCAATCGATGATCCATAACATGATTAGCATACCAAAGGTGCTCATTGCAGCAATGGTGGGTTGTGTTGTAAGGCTAGACATATATAGACCTAACGCCATAAAAGATGCGATTAACAAACTAATACCTAAAACAATGGTAAACAGGAGTCCTGCATCAATACTGCCTCCGATGTACAGTGATAGCGGCATCAGTGTCATCATAAAAATCATAATGGCGGCAAAACCGAGCATACCAAGGTATTTGCCAATAATAATTTCACTCATGGATATCGGTGCCGAAATTAATAAGGCTAAAGAACGGTTGCGACGTTCTTCGCTGATTAAACGCATGGTCAGTAAAGGCGTGACCAACATCATAATAAAAGCGGCACTACCATAAAGTGGCACAATAACGAGCTCAGTGACACCGGGTGCATTTTCTATACTGGCTAGCTTTGATTGAATTAATAAAAATTCTTGCAGTTGACTCATAAACAAATATGACAGAATAAATTGTACCGTAGCTAAAATGGCCCATGCTAATGGTGAAAGGAATAAACTACGTAGCTCGCGCTTCGCCAAGGTAAAGACCATCATGCTACCGCATCCTCATCATTTTCATCGACAATCACTTCCCCTGAGGTGAGTTCAACAAAAACTTGTTCGAGCGTCTTTTGTTCGGGGTTTAATTCAAATAGAGCCCAATTATTTTCAGCGGCGATACGGGCAATGCCTTCGGCTGGATTATGTTCTGCTAAATGCGATAGACGAAAACGATTATTTCCTAATGTTTCAACATGATCGATATATTGTAATGCATTAAGTTCATTTTCTGGTGGGGCGTTATTTAACCCTAAAATTAAGCTATTAGATTGCATGCGTTGATTGAGCTGGTTGATGTCATCTGAATAAACAAGTTGGCCATGGTTGATAATTTGTACGCGGTCACAGGTCATTTGTACTTCGGGTAAAATATGGGTCGATAGAATAACGCCGTGGTCTTGCGCGAGTTCGCGAATCAAAGTACGAATTTGTCGAATTTGAATGGGGTCAAGTCCAACGGTTGGCTCATCCAAAACGACAATCGCGGGGCTGTGAATAATTGCCTGGGCGATGCCGACACGTTGTTGGTAGCCTTTTGATAGATTATTAATTAAACGTTTACCAACCTCATTTAATCCACAGCGGTCTTTAGCGCGATCAACGGCGCCCCGTTGTTTTGATTTTTCTATTCGGTTGAGTTGAGCACAAAAGCTTAAATATTCATTAACGCTGAGTTCGCGGTATAAAGGCGGCTGTTCGGGTAGGTAGCCAATGTTAGCCTTGGCCTCTTTAGCGTTATCTAATAAATCAAACCCACAAATGTTAATTTGGCCGGCTGAAGGGGCAAGGTTGCCTGTAATCATCTGCATTGTGGATGATTTTCCTGCTCCATTTGGGCCAAGAAAACCAAGCACTTCACCGCGTTGTAAATGAAAGCTAATATTATTTACCGCCGTTAAAGCGCTGTAGTCTCTACTTAAATGCTTTACTGTTAATAAATTTTCGTTGCTCATAATATTTTCATTAATCAAAAACGGTTTAAGGATTATAAGCGTCAGAGCGAGTGTGGCAAGAGGGTGTTTGTGATTAATGTTTTATAAAAAGATATAATTCTAAACGAGACTTTTGAGGTGATATTGCAGTGATTTTATTAGGTGTAGATACAGGTGGTACATTTACGGATTTTATTCTTTATCGTGACGGTAAGTTGGTCACACATAAAGTGCTATCAACGCCATCTGCGCCTGAGCTCGCGATATTACAAGGCATTGAAGACTTGCAGCTTAGCGAAACAGCGTTAATGGTGGTGCATGGCTCAACGGTTGCGACAAATGCTTTATTGGAAGGTAAAGGTGTTACCACAGCCTACATTACAAACGATGGCTTGGCCGATGTTTTGTCCATTGGGCGACAGACACGTCGGGAGCTCTATAACTTACAGCCAATAAAAAAAGCGCCTCCCGTCGCCGATGAATACTGCCTGGAAACGGGGGGCCGTTTATCGGCTTCGGGTGAGATTATTGAGGTACTCACCGCGTCGCACTTAGCGAAATTACAATCACAAATAAAAAGTTTAGCCCCCGATGCGGTTGCAATTAATCTTTTATTTTCTTATTTAGATGATGAGGCCGAAAAACGTATTGCAGATATTATTCCTGAGGATATTTTTGTCTCGCGTTCGTCAGTTGTTTTAGCAGAGTATAAAGAGTATGAGCGTGGTATTGCGACCTGGCTCAACAGCTATGTTGGGCCTTTAGTTGAGGGTTATCTAAAACGCTTAAAAGATGCGCTACCCAAGGCAAAAATTGCAGTAATGCAAAGTTCTGGTGGCACGATTGCGGCAGATCTTGCTGGGCAACAGGCTGTTCATATGCTGCTATCTGGTCCTGCTGGCGGCTTGGCCGCAGCAAAATTTATGGGTGAACTAACAGCTAAAAAGGGTTTACTCACCTTTGATATGGGAGGCACTTCAACCGATGTCGCCATGATAGATGGTGAGCTGCAATTAAGTAGTGAAGGCGAGATAGCGGGCTATCCCGTTGCCGTTCCGATGGTGGACATGCATACCATTGGCGCTGGTGGAGGTTCAATTGCGAGTATAGATGCAGCTGGTTTATTACAAGTAGGCCCTGAATCGGCCGGTGCTGATCCGGGGCCAGCGTGTTATGGCAAAGGCGGGGCAAAAGCCACGGTAACCGATGCAAATTTAATTTTAGGTCGGTTACGCGCAGATGCTTTTTTGGGTGGCGGCATGGAATTAGACACTGAGGCAGCACGCAACGTGATCGCACCAATTGCTGAAAATCTAAACTTATCGATTGAAAAAGCCGCTCTCGGCATTATTCAGCTTGCCAATGAACACATGGCGCATGCGTTACGTGTTATGTCGGTGCAAAGGGGGATTGATCCACAAGAGCTTAGCTTAGTTTCGTTTGGTGGTGCTGGTGGCTTACATGTTTGTGCTTTGGCCGATGCTTTAACGATGAAGCAAGCAATGGTGCCGCGTTATGCCGGGGTGTTGTCTGCATTAGGTATGTTAGTTGCGCCACCTGCGCGACAATTATCCCAAACATTTAATTTCTTATTAAATGAACTCGACGTTGAGCAAATAGAGCAACGTTTTGATTTTTTATTGCAACAAGGTATTACTGCATTAAAAGAAGAAGGTGTCAGCGAAAAGAATATTGTGGCTGAGTATAGTTTAGATTGTCGTTATCTTGGGCAGTCTTATTTTCTAAATGTAAAATGGAAGAGTGTTTCTTCGGCGATTAATGACTTCAAAATTCTGCATGGTAAACGTTATGGGCATCAACTTGAGTTAGATGTGGAGCTTGTTAATTTACGTGTGGCACTTAAAGCTGAAATAGATAAAATAAAATTACCAATTATTAGTAATGATAATATAAAGCGAGATATTCAAGAAGTTAGTCTTTGTGGTATTGCTGAAGGAGTAAAACTTTACCGTCGAGATAATTTAAATTGCGGTGAAAAGATTAAAGGCCCGGCATTAATTGTTGAAACAGTATCAACAACTTACCTTGCACCAGAATGGCTATGTAAGGTTGATAAAAATGGTTGTTTATTATTAGAGAAGCTATAAAAAAGAGAAGACCTATTAGTGCAGTACGCTGGCGCTCTCGTTTGCCCATTTTAACGCGCTTAAAAAGCTACTTTGTAAGTCTTCCTCTTTTAGATCAACATAAACGGCCTTTTCCCAGTCGCCGTTTTCATAAGCAATGACACAGCTTAATATTTTTCCTAATTCTCCCTCATGTTCCAATAATGCTGACTTCATATTTTCAGGCAGTGGTAAATTGCCAATCAATTCACTCATCTCTTGATCCATTAAAGCATCTATTACCGAAAATAATCCTATCGTAAAGCAGACTTCTTTATCCGAATTAACAAGTGCTGCAATATTTTCTGCCATTTTTGCACGAATCATTGAAATAACAATAAGTTCAGTAGGTTTATCTTCTATTTGTGACATTGCGATTAGATTGGCAATATTTCGAATGGTACTACGACCCAACATAACAGTTGCTCTTTGTATTGATTCAATTTCTTTGCCGAGATTAAATGCAGCTGAGTTAATATAGCGAAGTATGCGTATGGACATGGTGACGTCTTGTGAAATGAGTTTTGCAAGATCATCCATACTGCTTTCGGGATCTTGTAATTGAGCCAGCAGTTGCATGGTTGCTAGTTTATTAGCGGGTAGCTTTTTCCCTTTTATAATCTGAGGACGGCTGAAGTAATAGCCCTGAAAATAATCAAATCCCAGCTCTTGGCAACGCTTAAACTCTTCTTTAGTTTCTACTTTTTCAGCAAGCAATTTACGCTGACCATTTGAAAGTTGTTTGACGTGTTCTTCAAGCTGAGTATCGGTTAGTGCCATGAGATCAATTTTTATTATTTGTGAAATGTCGATTAATGGCTGTAAAGATGCTTCATAAATAAAATCATCTAATGCAATCGTGAATCCTTTTTGCTCAAGTGAATTGAGTGCACTGACAATTTTATCTTCAGCTTTAACATCTTCCAGCACTTCAAGTACGAGTCGTTCTTTTAATTCGTGGAAGGGTTTTTCAGCCATTTGCAAAATATGATTATGAGTGAGATTTATAAAGGCAAGGTGTTCGCCAACCAGGTTATCCATGCCAATTTCAGTGATTGCGTTTAATAACACATCAGCCGTTGCGCTATCTCCATCAATGACTTGTGCTTCATTGGCGACTTTATCTGTTCTGAATAAAAGCTCATAGGCGACAACCTTGAGGTTTTGGTCAAAAATGGGTTGTCGCGCAATATACGTATTTTTCATTTAATATAATTCTCAGTTTTTAGAAACAGAATGGATCGAAGTTAACGCCTTACTCGTATGTATCGGTCAGGATTGGCTAAGCTTTATATTATTTACTACTATTTTAGGATTGGTGGTGTTGTGGTATGAATAGTAGGAGTAATAATAACGGACATAAAAAAACCCGCATAAGTGCGGGTTTTTAAAGGAAAACTTAATAGATTAGATAAAATCTACTTAATTTTTCCTTCTTTATACATCACGTGTTGGCGAACAACAGGATCGTATTTTTTCATTTCCATTTTCTCAGGCATGTTGCGCTTGTTTTTCATGGTCGTGTAGAAATGACCTGTGCCAGCACTTGAGTTTAAACGGATTTTTTCACATACAGACTTAGCCATGATTTATACCTTCTCTCCACGTGAACGCATGTCAGCTAATACTGAATCGATGCCTTTTT
>Ga0316207_10001606_pt1 | contig 26804 bp, 25 predicted proteins | sample 6weekpyrite_MG_FD_204943 | JGI IMG/M metagenome (GOLD analysis project Ga0316207, IMG submission 204943) | Microbial mat bacterial communities from mineral coupon in-situ incubated in ocean water Damariscotta River, Maine, United States -... | ecosystem: Environmental > Aquatic > Marine >... | reverse complement strand
GACCGCGATGCACACGGTGATCGACCATGCGATGAGCCGGGTGAAGATCGAATCGAGCAGCCGAACCTGTGTCACGCATTTACCCCCGCCGGCCGAAAACGCAGGGGTCTAGGCCCCGGCGCGGTCACTTGCCGTCGAGCAGGCGATACCCCGTACCCCAGATCGTTTCCAGTGCGGGCGAGTTGAAGCCATCTTCCAGCTTGCGGCGAAGCCGGCCGATGTTCACGTCGACGACGTTGGTCTGGGGGTCGAAGCTCATCTTCCAGACATCGCGCAGCAGCATTTCGCGCGTGACCACTTCTCCCGCGTTCTCGATGAGATAGCGGAACAGCTCGAACTCCTTGGGGCTGAGTGGCAAATGCTTGTTCGCGCGAAATGCGGTGCGCGCCTTTACATGACATTCGAAAGCGCCGTGAATGATGACCGCATCGTGCGCATGGCCCGATGCACGGCGGTGCAGCGCGCGCAGGCGGGCCAGCAGCTCGGCCGCTTCGAACGGTTTGGCCAGATAGTCGTCTGCGCCCGCGTCCAGCCCTTCGGCGCGGTCGATCGTGCGGCCCAGCGCCGAAAGCATGAGGACCGGCGTGCCGATCCCGCTTTCGCGCATGCGCTTGACCAGGGTAAGCCCATCGATGTCTGGCAGCATCCGGTCTAGGATGATGACATCGAAGCCGCCCGTGCCCGCGCGGCGCAGACCGTCGGCGCCATTGGCTTCCCAGGAAACCTTGTCTCCGGTTGCGCGGACAAGCTGTTGCAGGTCGGACGCGATGCGCGCGTCATCCTCGATATGCAGAATGTCGAGGCCGGTCGTGGCCATCGTGTTCCCCCAGTGCCCCGTCGCCAAACGGACGTGGCGACGGATGTTATCTTACCCCCGCCCCGCGTCAAACCCAGCGAAACTTGCCGTCAAACCCATGAAAATTGCTGTCATTCGTCCGCGGCCTTTGCGCGCAAGAGGCGCCCCGCAACCGCGTCCAGCCGGGCAAGGAGCGCCGGGTCGCGAACCGATGGCGCGGTAATCAGCGCATGGTCGAGCGCGCTGTCGATGGGGGAGGGCGTGCGGGTTTCGGGCAGCAAGGCGGCAAGGCGGGCCACTGCTTCGCGCGCGATGGAGGAATTCTGCCGCATCCGGGCCAGCACGTCGCTCACCTCCACCGCGGCCTCGTCCTCTTTCCAGCAATCGTAATCGGTCGCCATCGCGACGAGCGCGTAGGGAAGCTCCGCCTCTCGTGCCAGCTTGGCTTCTGGCATGGCGGTCATGCCGATCACGTCCGCGCCCCAGTGGCGATAGAGATGGCTTTCCGCGCGGGTCGAGAATTGCGGCCCTTCCATCGCGAGATAAGTCCCGCCCTTGGCAAGCCTGCCCCCGGCCCGCTCGACCGCCATCCCGGCAAGCGAGGACAGGCGTTCACACACCGGGTCCGCCATCGATACATGGGCGACCATGCCCGTGCCGAAAAAGCTGGAGGGGCGGCCCCTTGTCCTGTCGATGAACTGGTCGACGACGACGAAGCGTCCCGGCTCGATCTCCTCGCGCAGCGAACCGACCGCGCTGATCGCAAGCACGTCGGTGCACCCGGCGCGTTTCAGCGCATCGATATTGGCCCGTGCGTTGAGCTGGGATGGCGCAATGCGGTGGCCGCGCCCGTGGCGGGGCAGGAAGCGCAGGCCCACGTTTCCGATCCGTCCGAACAGAATCTCGTCAGAAGGCTCTCCGAAAGGAGATTCGACCGCGATCCACTGCGCATCCTCCAGCGCGTCGATCTCATAAAGACCGGATCCGCCGATTACCCCGATGACCCATTCGTGTTTCATGCCTGCCGTCATAGGACAGGCGGGGCCAGCGTCCAAGCCGGTCAGCCGGACTTGGGCGCGTCTTCTTTTTCTTCCCCTGCCAGCGCGGGCGGCATGAAGTCGCGGGCCAGTGCGTGATAAAGCCTTTCGCGGCAGACCATGGCCCCGGCCCAGTCGGCGAACAGCGCGGCGGCAAACAGCGGCAGCAGCAGGCCGATATTGCCGGTCGTCTCGGTCAGGATGATCACCGCGGTGAGCGGCGCGCGCACGACGCCGGTAAAATAGGCGACCATGCCCAGCATTACGATCGCGCCATGCGAATCGGCGGGGAAGAGCCATGTCAGCCATTCGCCGAAACCCGCACCCACGGCGAGCGAGGGGGCAAAGATGCCGCCGGGAATACCGCTTAGCGAAGTGGCCAGCGTGGCAAAGAACTTGGCCGGGCCCAGCCAGCCGGAAACCGATTCGCCTTCAAGCGCGATGCGGGCCGGTTCGTAACCGGTGCCCCATGTCAGCCCGCCCGTCGCGATGCCGATGCCGGCGACGACGAGGCCGCAGATCAGCGCGACGATGATCGGCCGCTTGCCGAAAATTCGGTGCGCGCGAACCGTGCGGCGCATGCCCAGCAGCGCCTGCGAAAACAATCCGCCCAATGCGCCGCCTATCAGACCGGCAAGCGGGGCGGCAATGATCACTGTGCCCAGCGGCAACGTCGCGTCGATACTGCCGAAATAGGTATAGTTTCCGGCGATACCCTGCGCGGTCATGCCCGCGATGATGACTGCCCCCATGACCAGCGCCGCCATGCGCTGTTCGTAGGCGATGGCCAGTTCCTCGATCGCAAAGGCGATACCCGCCAGCGGGGTGTTGAACGCAGCCGATACGCCCGCTGCGCCGCCCGCGATCAGCACGCTTCGCCGCACGGCAGCCCCGGCGGCCCGGTGCGTTGCGGTCATGATCGCCGCGCCGACCTGCACCGTCGGCCCTTCGCGTCCGACCGATGCGCCCCCGAACAGCGCAAGGACGGTAAGCGAAATCTTCGCAAGGCCGGCGCGAAGTGAGAAAAGCATGTCTGAGGGCGAATCGCTGCGCACGGCGGCGACGACTTGCGGAATGCCCGAACCGGCAGCTTCTGGCGCGGCAATACGGGTGAGCCATGCACAGGTCACGAAGATCGCAGGCGTCAGGATGATGGGAAGCCAGGTCCATGTTCCGGCCAGCGCCTCGAACCCGTGAAGCGCGACGTCGCCTGCGCGGGCGAAGACCAACGCGACGATGCCGATGGAAATCGCCCCGACCAGCGTCGCTGCGCGCCGCCGCCAGTCCCCCATCTCTTGCGAGAGGCGTTCCGGGATCGCAAAGCGGGAGAAAAGGCGGCTCATTGCGAGCCAGCCTTTAGAGAGGGGGCGGCAAACAATCCAGTCGCCGCGCCGGATTTAGTCGGGCAGCCCGTCTTCCAGCATGTGAAGCGCCAATGCGGCGAGCATTTCGGAACCGCGCGGCAGGACGCTTTCATCGACGTGCATGTGCGGGCTGTGCAGTCCCGGTGCCTTTTGCCAGTCGGCATCCGGCTCTGCCACGCCCAGCAGGATCATGGCGCCCGGCACAGCTTCGAGCACGTATGAGAAATCCTCTGCCGTCATCAGCGGGTCGGGCAGATCGTGCCAGGCGTCCTGCCCGAAACGGCTCGTCACGGCCTTGCGCGCCAGTGCAACCGCGCGCGGATCGTTGGCGGTGACGGGAAAGCCGCGTTCCGCCTTGAACACGCCGGTCATGCCATGCGCGGCCGCGATGCCCGAGACGAGCTGGTCGCATGCGGCGTGCACGTCCTCGCGCCGCTGGTCGGAAAGGGTGCGGATCGTTCCGCGAAGCGTGCAGCGTTCGGCGATGACGTTGTCGGCATCGCTGGCATGAAACTGGGTCACGGTGACGACGACGGGTTCGGCGGCATTGAAGCGGCGCGTGACCATGGCCTGCAAGGCAGAGACGATTTCACACGCGACGGGCAGCGGATCGGCGGCGAAATGCGGCATCGAGGCATGGCCGCCGCGCCCTGTAACCGTGATCTCGATCGCATCGGATGCCGCCATGAGCGGGCCTTCGCGGCAGACGAACAACCCGTGCGGGGCATTGGGGATGACGTGGTAGGCAAAGGCCGCTTCGGGTTTGGGATCGATTAATCCGTCCTCGATCATCATTCGCGCGCCGCCAAATCCTTCCTCGCCCGGCTGGAACATGAACAACACTTCGCCCGCCAATGTTTCGGCGCGCTGGCACAGGAGGCGCACCGCGCCCACCAACATCGCGGTATGGCTGTCATGGCCGCAGGCATGCATCCGGCCCGGAACGGTCGAGGCGAAGTCGAGCCCGGTTTCCTCTCCCATCGGAAGAGCATCCATGTCGCCGCGCAGCAGCACCCGGCGGCCGGGCCCCGCACCGCCGCTGAGAACGGCGACTTGCCCCGTGGTCGATGGGCCTTCGCGCCATTCGAGAGGCAGGTCGGCCAGCGCCTCGCGCACCTTGGCCATCGTGCGCGGCGTTTCGAGGCCAAGTTCGGGATCGGCGTGGATCGCGCGGCGCAGGGCCGTGATATCCGGGCCGATCGCCTCTGCCGCGGCGGTTAGGTCATCGTTCACGAGGGAATTCATCGGGTCGTCGTCCTATGGCGCATGGCCCGCAAGATAAACGCCCCGGCCGCCATGTCGAGCGGCCGGGGCGCAAATCGGTTGGGTGCGGGGGAGGCCCCCGCGTTTCAGGCGTTTACGGATAGGTCAGGTTGATCCGCGTGGTCAGGTTCGGCTTGGGCACGCTGAGACGGACCGAGCGGAAGGCGGGGATCCCGGCCAGCGTGCTGGGGTTGTTCGAGAAACCGAACGCCTCTGTCGGAAGGCCAAGGCCGCTGCGGTTGATCTTACGGCTGCCGTCTTCGTCGTGATAGACCGCGATGGCATAGACACCGTTCTTCGGCAGCTTGACGCAGCCGCGGAAGGTGCCCTGCTGTGCGGGAAAGCGGACAACGTCGAGCGAGCCCTTGCTGACAAGGAAACGGCTGGAATCGTCGGCATAGATGGTGACGGCCATCAGCCCGTTGGAACTGCGCACGCCGGTCACTTCGACGTTCAGCCAGCTATCGCCGCTCAAATCCCCGCGGCAATGGCCGGGTGCGGCCAAGGCAGGCGCGGGAAGCATCGCGAGCGTACCGATGCCGGCAGCTGCGAGCGCGCCTGCGGCGAGGCGGCGCTTCGTCTTGGGTAGGCGCTTCAAAGCATTCATCGGACAAAGTCTCCGGTTAAAATCCATTCTGCGGAGGAGAGCGCACTAAGTGGAAGCGCAAGTCTGCGCATTCAACCCTTTGTATTCGCCCCCGCGGCCGATCAGTTGCATCCCCGCGGGGCACCACTGCGACCATCTTGTATTGGGCTATTAAGGACAAGGCCGTGAATAGCCGCTGAATTTCCCTTTAATCGTCTGTATTGGGAATGGCTGCTGCCTGCAGCCAGCGCACCACGCTGGCGCCCGATGCGGCCTCTGCCCGGGACCGGGAATCGCCGGCCTGCCGCATGGTTCGCGACGCGCGCGAGGAGAGCCAGCGCAGCCGCCCTTCCTCGCCCGGATGGCGCATCCCCTTGCGCAGGCGGGACAGCAACGTCGCAGCAACGCCCGATCGCGCCGACTGGCTCGCCAAGGCGACTTGCGCCCTCTGGTCGAAATCCTGAAGCAGGAGATCCTCTGCCCCGGCAATGATGTTTTCCGGCACCTCGTGCTGGCCGATCGCCAGTCCGGCGGGCCCCATCACCCGTTCGACCAGCGCGATGACCAGCCGTGCGCCGGGCAGCCAGCCGCCATTTTCGGCCATGGCGGCGAAACGGACTGGATCGATCTTTTCGCGTTCCAGCAACATGGCAATATCGACCAGAGCGAGCGGGCCGCAATCGAAGCGGTGGTTGTAAACGGCATGCAGGACGAGGTGGCCCAGCATGTGTTCGGGGCAGGGGAAGGGCACCGCCGTGCCGCCCAGCGTGCCTGTTCGTGCCTGCGCAATGATATCGCCTGCCGGGATGCACGGCAGGCCGGGTTCGGCGATGCGGTGATGCAATTCTATATAACGGTCGCAATCGGGCAGCAGGATCGGATCGAGATGCTTGTCCCCGTCCAGCGCCCTTGCAATCGCGGCTGCGCGGTCATCGGGCAGGTCGCATCCGGCATGGCCCAGCGCTTCCAGTGCGGGTTCCAGATCGGCTTCGCGCACGAGTATGTCGAGATCGCGCATCGGCCGCAGCGCGGCCTCGGCATAGTCGAAGAACGCCAGCCGCGCGCCTTTCAGCGCCGCGAAAGTCACGCCCTGTTCGGTCAGCGCGCGGGCCATGCGCACCAATGCGGCCTGCGCGGTGAGCGCGCCGATCGCCCCGGCGCGGTATGTTTCGCGCCAGCCGGCAGCGATGTCATCGGGTATGTCGCAATCCAGCGCGCCGCTGCGTTTGCGGTGGTGGAGCCAGGGGCGCAGCCGGTGCTGCGCGGCCATCGCGTCGATCGCCAGCCAGTCGCCTTCGCCCAGCGCTGCAAGGACATCGGCGCCGGGCATGGGCCGGGCCGGGCCGACGCAAGCGAGAAGAATGGCCTTCTGCCCCGCAAGGTCCAGTGTTTCGGCAACGTCCTGTGTCATGCCCGCACCTTGGCGCGGCTTTCGATGCGATCGATCCGCCCGCCGCTTACGTTCACGATATCGTCGGCAAGGTCGGTCAACACGCCGCGATGGGCGATGATGACGATCGTGCGCTCCCCCTTCATGGCGGCGACGGCACTGGCGATCAGCGCCTCGCTGCGCGGGTCGAGCGCGCTGGCCGCTTCGTCGAGGATGAGCAGTGCCGGATCGCGCAAGAGTGCGCGGGCAAAGGCAATGCGCTGGCGCTCTCCTCCCGAAAGCTGATGTCCGGCATCGCCGACCGGTGTGTCGAGCCCCTTTGGCAAGTCGAACACGAAGCCTGCCGCCGCATCGGTCAACGCGCGCCGCATCTGCGCCTCGTCCGCATCCGGTTCGGCCCAGGCGAGGTTTTCGCGGATCGTCGCGGGAAAGAGCACGGGTTCCTGGTGGACATAGGCGACAGAGCGCCGCCAGTTGATCAGCGCCTCGCCGCTAATCTGGCGCCCGTCCACGGCAAGCGTGCCGCTGTCGGGGACGAGCAGGCCGCCAAGCAGGTCCGCAATCGTCGACTTGCCCGCGCCCGACGGACCGACAAGCGCGGTGATCGAGCCGACCGCAAGAGAGAGCGATATGCCGTGCACCGCGGGTTGGGCGCGCCCGGCATGGTGCACCGTCACCCCGTCCAGCGTGATCCGGCGTTCGGGCAGAGTGGGCAGATCATCGCCTGCGGCGTTTTCGGCGCCCAATTGCACAGTGGCCAGCAAGTCCTGCGTTTCGGCAAGAACGGGGGCGGCATGGGCCCATTGCTGCGCGTTGTACTGCACCGTGTCGAGCAGCGGGACCGAGCGGGCGAACAGGACGATCAGCGGGAGCAGGACCGCGTTGGGCACGCCGTTTGCCACGGCGATGGCGACGATGATGGCAAGCAGGATGGCGGCGCCGATGTGCAGCATCGCCCGGCTGCGCGACGCGGCGCGCTGGAAGGTGACCTGCGCCTCGCGCAACTGGGCCATCGATCCGGTCATCGCGTCGCTTGCCTGCTGTTCGCGCCCGTGGCTTTTAAGCAGGCGCAGCGCGCGCAGCGTATCGTCGAGAACGGCCTGCACCCGGCGATAATCCTCGCCCAGCCGGACCCCCAACCGGTGCGCCCTGCGGCGCAGCGGCACGAACCCGGCCAGCACCAGCACGCCGCCGCCAATCGCACACAGCGCCAGCAGCGGCGAAAGCCACAGCGCGGCGATCCAGATCGCGGCAAGGGTCGCCGCGCTCGACACGATGGAAAGCAGGCTGGAAAAGCCGAAGCCCAGCCGGTCGATGCCCGATACGATAAGGCTGGTTTGATCCGATCGGCGCAGCGACGAAATCGTGCGCCAGTCCGCCCTGACAAGCGCGGTGAAGACGCGCGAACGCCAGCGATCGATCAGCGCAAGCTGCAACTTCGCCTGCGTGACGCCGACCGCGTATTGCAGCAAGGCGCGCAAGGCGACGAGCATGACAAAAAAGACAAGCAGCGCGGGCAAGGTGACATGCACTGCCAGCGGCTGGGCCCATCCGGGCAAGGCCGCTGCGCCGTCGGACATCAGCGACAGCATCGGGACGAGCGCGAGTATCCCCGCCCCTTCGGTCAGGGCCGCCCCCAGCATCAGCGCGAGCAGCCCTGCGATGCGAGGGGCCGGAATGCTGCGCAAAAGAGTGATCGCCGATCGGTTCACCGCGCCGTCCTAGCCTGTGGGAACGGGCGCGTCACGCGCCTGCCGCGCCGATATGCATGGTCAATTGCGCCCCTCGACATGGCGAGCGAAGCGCCCCGCGACGATGGCGGCCGCCGCGGGCATGAATATATCGAGCTTTGCACGGTACGTGGGCTGATCGGGCCATCGGTCGAGCAGGTCGATGGCGCGGTCGACATCGATGATCCGGTTCATCACCGGGTCGTCGGCGATCCGCTCCAGCTCTTCGCGCATATAGGGCAGGCGCGGGGTTTCGCGCTGGTGCCAGTCGACGCCGTGGCGGCCATAACGGCGATTGGTGCGCTGCTCATCGGGCATGCGTCCAACGGCCATGCGCCGGGCCAGCCAGCGCTGTTCGCCGCCGCGCACGTACTGTCCGGTCGGGATCGTAAGGCAGAATTCGAGCAGTGGGCGATATTGCGGAACGGTGCGCAGGCGAAAGCCGTAAAGCTCCTCCAGCGCGGCGGTCATCTCGGTTCCGGCGGCCGTCATCGACCACGCTGCTTCGACATATTCGCGGCGCGTGCGCACCCATTCGCGGTCGCCGTAAAGCGCCTTTGCCCTGGCATCGAGGTCAAGCCTCTCGCGCACCTCCTTGCGGACCAGCGGCCTTGTCGCTTCGCCGTGAACCAGCGTGCGCATGGCCGAACGCACGAAACCGGGCAGATTGGGAAGGATCGAACGTGCGGCGAGCCGTCGCCACATCGGCCGCTCGTCACCCGGCGTTTGGCGTAGCAATTGCATCAATTCGCCGAACTTTCCCCGGCGCGCGAACTCGACAAAGGCCCAGTTCCCCTCGCAGCTGAAGGTCTGGTTGCCCATGTCGGCGGTGAACAGCCAGTCGCACCCCGCGTCCGACGCCGCCTGCCACGGCCCGCGAAACTCGCTTGCCGTCAGCATGGGATAGGCGGCATCGGCAGCGCGAAAGGTATCGTCGAGCATGTGGCCGAAGGCGAGGCCGCGATTGTCCACGAATTGCGGATCAAGCGCGGGATACATCGCGGCGAACGCCTCGACGGCTGGCCGGTCCGAATGGAAATGGGCAGGCTGCGCGGCCTCGTTCTGTCCGGCTAGCGGCTCGAAGGTAAAGCTTTTGAGCCTGCGCCCGGCGGGCAGCTGGTCCAGCATTTCGGCGGCGACAAGCGGGGAATCGAGCCCGCCCGATAACAGGATGCCGGGTTTTGCCGCAGGGCCCAGCGCGGATCGCACCGCGTCTGCCAGAAGCGAACTGGCCTGCGCGACATAGTCCTCGTCGCTTTTCAGCCGCGTCGCGGGCAGGGCGTGGGGATCGTACCACTGTTCGCTGGTGATACGGCCATGATCGATGGTGAGGACGCAGCCTTGTTCGATCTGGCGCAAGTCTTCGTAATATGTCGCCCCGGCCCATGTCGGGGCAAGACCATAGAGCATTTCGGCATAGCGCGCCGGATCGACCCTGCGTTCAAGACCAAGATCGAAGATGACCCGCGGCAGGGCGGCGAATACCGCGCAGTCCTGCGCCAGCGTGTAGAACAGACCGTGCCGCGACCATGGCGCGCGCGAAAGGCGGGCGGCGCCGTCTGCGGGCAACATGATGGCGGCATAATCGCCGATCACGCGCCGCTCTGCCGCAAGGCCCCATGCCTCTACCGCAGTGCCATAGAGGGTTGCCGTGTCCGAATCGGGGGAAAGGGAGAGTTCGCGCGCGATTTGCGCCGCATTGTCGATCCAGCCGTGAAGCAGGACCGCCGCCCCCGAAGGAGCCTGCCCGATCGATCCGCCGCCAAGACGCGGGGGTTGCCGTACAAGCGTGGTGGCCGTGCCGGCCCGGTCGAGGATTTCGTCGCCGCGCGCGGCGACCGCATGGCCAAACGACAAACGCGACAGGTCGAACCGGGGACTGGATCCCCAGACGATTCCTGCCGCGATCATCTCTTAATCGTAATTTCTGGAAGCCGCTTGCGGCCTCCGATCAGCTCTTGCCGTTGCCGACACCCTGCTGATTGCCGCCGCTCTGGTCGCCGGTTCCGAGGGATCCTGCAACATCGCGCAGCGTGCCAACCTTCTTGAGTTCAGGCTTGCTCCATGCGCGGTTGGACGTGTTCTGCATTGACCCTGTTTCCTTCAAAAAAGGCCGCACCAGTGGGTTTGGCCCATTAACCATTGGAATTTACAATGATCACCATAAGGAAAGGTTCCTTTTTTGCAATTGCGAATGCGCCTTTCACGAAAACTGTAGCAAAATGGAATGGGCGCCGCCGCTGTCGCCAAGCACGATTTTCCCGTTCCATTCGACCCATGCGTGAAGATCGTGGGCGCTTCCGCGTTGATTTGATGGAAGAAATCCGACGATGACCGCGCATTTGATCCCGCGCCGCGCCAGCATCCAGCGCATCGCCATGGCTTGCGGCAGGCACAAGCTGGCGGGAAGGCGGTAACTGGCCCGGCGCACTGCTGCGCTGCAATAGCGGACTTTTTCGGCAAGGCCGCTTTCGACCGTTGCCGCAGGCTCTGCCGGGGGAGAATAAGGGCGTGACGCACCCAGCATGGGGCGCCACCGGGCAAAGGGAACGAACCGCACCAGCGCGCGGGCCGCGGCGACGAAGATCATCGCTTCGGCCGTGCGCAGGCGCACGCGCATCATGCCGTATCCGCCGCCCGCACCAGCCCTGCGTCCGCCAGCGTGTTAACGAATTCGTTAACATGCTCCTCGATCACGTCGGCCTGTTCGTCATAGTCGCCTGCAAGCATGGCGGCGATATCCTCGACACTGCGCGCACCGTCGAGCGCGCGCCAGATGGCAAGCGCGGGACCGTCCAGCGAATAGAACGATCCATCGGTCACGTTCATCAGGACAACTTCGCCGTCCACTTCGGTTTCGACGAAGGCGCCTTCGCACTTAACAATCATGATGTACCCCCTGAAATCTCCGCCAGCCTTGCGGCAAGAAAGCGCACTGTCCCGGCAAACCGGTCAGGCGCGATCGGCCGCGTGAAACGATAGACCGGCGCCGCGTTGGCAAGCCGGGCAATCGCCCCCAGTCTCTCCGCGCGGCTGGCCCCCTGTGCCATTGCGCGGTGTTCCGCGGTATAGTGATCGTCGTCAAGAACCGCGATCCGATCCGCGCCGTGCACGGTTTCGAAGGCAAGCTGCTCTCCCACCTCAAGCGCGACGATCGCGCCGAGCGGCAGCGGCGCGTCGATTTCGCTCCCGCTCTCGGTCGCGAAGAACTTGCGATAGTCTTCGGACACCATTTCCATCGCGGGCATCCCGGTCATGGCCAGCGAATCGGGCCAGAGCTTGAGCCGCTTGTGCCCTGGCAGGCACATCGCCTGTCCGTCCGCCATGTCGAGCACGAGCGTATCGTCGGCCACGATCGCGAACCCCGCCTGGCGCAAGGACGCCGCCGTCGTCGACTTTCCCGCGCCCGGCGCGCCGGTAAAGGCGATGGCCTTGCCCCCCGATTCGATGGCCGAGGCATGGATCGCGGTCAGGCCGTTGATGGCTGCCACCGCGCTGTAGACCGAACCGGCAAGGAACAGTTCCAGCGTGCCGGCAAGCGCCGGATCGTCCATCTGCACGGTAATGCCGCGCCCCTTGGCATAATGGCAGGCAAGGCCTTCCTCGCGCAGGAGGAATTCATCGCCAACGATGCGCGAAAAGCCCGGTTCGACCGGCATGCCGCCCACCGTTTCCGCCACCGCGCCGCGCCGCACGCGCGTTTCGCGCTGCATCGTGGCGTGGGCGGAAATTTCGGTCATCGCGGTTCCAGGTAACGATGCGTGGGCATGCCGCTGGCAATGCCGCTCCGCCAAAGGGGGAAACGGCCGATTAACCAAGGAGTTCTCCGGCGACAAGCAATTGCATCGGCCCTGTTCCGGGACGAGGCAGATTGAACGGCACCGGGGTCGCTGCAACGACCATGTGGAAATACTTGCCGAAATGCCTTGTGGCGCTTCACGCCGCTGGAGTAATCGGGCGGCCATGTCTGCACCCTTGATCTCTCCGTCCATCCTTTCCGCCGACTTTGCAAAGTTGGGAGAGGAAGTTGCCGCCATCGACGCCGCTGGCGCCGACTGGATCCATGTAGATGTGATGGACGGGCATTTCGTGCCCAACATCACCATTGGCCCTGCCGTGGTAAAGGCGCTGCGCCCGCACACGAAAAAGGTGTTCGACGTGCACCTGATGATCAGTCCGGTGGACCAGTATCTCGAAGAATTCGCCGATGCAGGCGCGGACATCATCACTGTCCACCCCGAAGCGGGGCCGCACGTTCACCGCACGGTCCAGGCGATCAAGGGGTTGGACAAGAAGGCCGGGATTTCGCTGAACCCGGCCACGCCTGCCAAGATGCTCGATTACCTGATCGACGATATCGACCTCGTCCTCGTGATGAGCGTCAATCCCGGTTTTGGGGGGCAGAGCTTCATCCATTCGCAGCTTCGCAAGATCGAGGCGGTGCGCAAGATGATCGACAAGTCGGGCCGCGACATCCGGCTCGAAGTCGATGGCGGCGTCAATGCCGAAACCGCGAAGCTGTGCGTGGAGGCAGGGGCCGACGTGCTGGTCGCCGGCTCGGCCACGTTCAAGGGCGGGCCGGACATGTACGCCAGCAACATCGCCGCGTTGAAGGCGGCCGGAGCCTGATCATCGCATGGGCGCCAGTCTTGCAGAGCACGGCGCAAACAGGCGTGGCGGCACCGGCGGGGACGCTACGCAAAGGGCCATACCGTTGAGCGCCGAGGACGATACCGGGCTGACCCAGACTGCCACGATCGAGGCTGATGCCAAGGGGGGAGAGCCTGCGCTGGCAGACCTTTCGCCGCCGCGGCTCGGCCTTGTCGACGGGGCCATGCGCTTTTTCTACGCACGGGGCGTTTCGGCCCACACGCTCGTGCGGCCTTTTCACAAACCCTCGCGCCTGCGCCTTCTTGCCACGGTGGACGAACCGGTGCCGGGTGAGCGGGCCGCGGGCATGGCGCTGCGCGCCGGTCATTTCCTGATCGCGGGAAAGCGGCTGGGCACGGACAGCGCCGATTATTCCAGCGCTGCTCTCGCCCGCCCACTGGGCCGCGCGCTGCATGGCTTTACCTGGCTTGCCGATCTGGAAGCGGCGGGAACGCGGGACAAGGTCGCCCCGGTGGGTGAGGATATCCTTCGCCGCTGGCTTCTTGCCAATGGCGACATCGGCGAAGGGCCGGCATGGAACCTTGGCGATACCGGCCTGCGGGTTCTCAACTGGCTGATCCATGCGCCGCTCATCCTGTCGGGGCATGACCGCGCGTTTCGCGCCTCGGTCCTGCGGCACCTGGCAAAGACCGCGCTGTGGCTTGACCGGCAAGTTGGCCGATCCGCCCCGGCGCGCGATGCATTGCCGGCATGGGCCGCGATTACCGCCGCAGGCCTGCTCTTGCCCGAAGGAAAGCCGCGCCGCCTTTATGGCGAAGCGGGGCTTATCGCTGCACTGGGCGATGCGGTGGGCGAAGACGGGGGCATGCTCTCGCGCTCTCCGATCGACCAGGCGGAAACGATCGTGCTGCTGCTGCGCCTTGCGGCCTGTTACCGCGCTTGCCGCCGAGAACCGCCCGCGCAGATACAGGTCATGCTTTCGCTGATGACGCCGGCGTTCCTCTCGCTGGTCCATTCGGACGGCGGCCTGGGAAGCTGGCAAGGCAGCGCGCCGCTTGGGGCAGAGCGGGTTGCCATGATTGCGCAGGCCGCCGATGCGCGGGCCCGCCCGATGCACGAGGTTCAGCACTGGGGCTATCACCGGCTTCACGCGCGCCAGTCGGTGCTGTTGTTCGATGCCGCGCCGCCGCCATCGGGCCGGGACGCCGCGGGGGCCTGCGCCTCCACCCTCGCGTTCGAATTCAGCCACAAGGACCAGCGCATCGTCGTCAATTGCGGCGGCGCGGCCATGGCGGGCACGGCGGTTCCGCGCCGCATCGCCGATGGTCTGCGTTCTACCGCTGCGCATTCCACGCTGTCACTGGGCGATGGCGATTCCACCCCGGTCGAGCCGCAGGGCAAGCTGGGTTCCGGCGTTAGGGCGGTCACGATCGATCAGCTGCGCGAGGGCAATGCCAGCGTTCTGACCGCCTCGCACGATGGCTATGCCTCGCGCCATGGCCTGTTTCATGAACGCCGCCTCTCCCTATCGGCCGACGGCACCTTGCTGGACGGGCAGGATGCCCTCCTCCCCCGCGGAAAGAAGGCCAAGCGCGGCGAACATGCCTTTGCCGTGCGCTTTCACCTGGGGCAGGGGATCGAAATCGGGCACAGCCTTGACGGAGATGCCGGACGGGGGCTGGCGCTGGCCATGCCCGATGGCTCGTACTGGCAATTTCGCACCGACGGGGGCGATATCACGGTGGAAGATTCGCTGTGGGTCGATGCGATGGGGCACCCGCGGCAGGTGCGCCAACTGGTTCTTGCCGGATCCGTCGGCCGCGAAGGCGGCCAAATCGGATGGTCGTTCAGGCGGATGGGGTAAACCTGCGCGTTTCGCACCTGCGAATGCTTGCCGGGCGCGCGCTCCCGTCCTAGAGGCGCTGCGAATGCGGCGCCCGCCGCCAATCGATCCGACCGTCTCGAAAGGCCTCTTAGATGGAAAATCCCGTTATCGTCCGCCGCGCACTTTTGTCGGTATCGGACAAGACCGGGCTGATTGATCTGGGCAAGGCGCTGGCCGCCCGCAATGTCGAACTGGTTTCGACCGGCGGCACGGCCAAGGCGCTTCGCGAAGCCGGGCTTGCGGTAAAGGACGTGTCCGACATCACCGGCTTTCCGGAAATGATGGACGGGCGGGTCAAGACGCTCCACCCGATGGTTCACGGCGGCCTTTTGGCGGTGCGCGACAATCCCGAACATGCCGCCGCGATGGAAGAGCACGGCATTGGCGCGATCGATCTCGTGATCGTCAACCTCTATCCCTTCCAGCAGACCGTGGCGAGCGGGGCGGACCGCGAAACGGTGATCGAGAACATCGACATCGGCGGCCCTTCGATGGTGCGTTCGGCGGCGAAGAACCACGACTATGTCACCATTGTCACCGACCCGGCGGACTATGGCCCGCTGGTGACCGAACTGGATGCGGGCGTGGGCGCGACGGGGCTGGCGTTTCGCCGCATGCTTGCGGCCAAGGCCTTTGCCGCGACGGCCGCCTATGACGCGGCGATCAGCCAGTGGTTCGCCTATGCCGACCAGGCGCAGAAGTTTCCGCCGCGCCGGGCCATGGCATCGAAACTCGTCTCCACCCTCCGTTATGGCGAGAACCCGCATCAGGACGCGGCGCTCTACGTGCCCGAAGGGCCGCACGTATCGGGCCTGCCGCAGGCCGTTCAGGTGCAGGGCAAGGAGCTGTCCTACAACAATTACAACGATGCGAACGCCGCGCTCGAACTGTGTGCCGAATTCCGCGATGGTCCGCCGACGGTGGTTATCGTAAAGCATGCCAACCCGTGCGGCGTCGCCACGGCCGACACTCTGGCAGAGGCGTGGGACAAGGCGCTGTCGTGTGACAGTGTTTCGGCCTTTGGCGGCATCGTCGCGGTAAACCGCCCGCTTGACGCGGCAACGGCAGAAGCGATCAGCAAGATCTTTACCGAAGTCGTCGTCGCGCCGGATGCAAGCGATGAGGCCAGGGCCATCTTTGCCAAGAAGAAGAACCTGCGCCTGCTGCTGCTTGCCGATGGCCTTCCCGATCCGCGCCGTCCGGGCGTCAATCAGGTCGTTATTGCCGGCGGCCTGCTGGTGCAGGACCGCGATGCGAGCGCGGTGGCGACAGGCGATCTCAAGGTCGTGACCAAGCGCGCGCCCAGCGAGCAGGAATTGAAGGACTGCCTCTTTGCATGGACCGTGGCGCGCCATGTGAAGTCCAACGCCATCGTCTATGCCAAGGGCGGGCAGACCGCCGGGATCGGCGCGGGCCAGATGAACCGCCGCGATTCGGCGCGCATCGCCGCGGCCAAGGCGCTGGAAGCAGCGGAAACATACGGCTGGGACGCGGCCAGGACGGTGGGTAGCGCCGTGGCATCGGACGCGTTCTTCCCGTTTGCCGATGGCTTGCTTTCGGCGGCAGAGGCGGGTGCGACCGCGGTGATCCAGCCGGGCGGTTCGATCCGCGATGAAGAAGTCATCGCCGCCGCCGACGAAAAGGGCATCGCCATGGTGTTCACCGGGATGCGCCACTTCCGCCACTAGGATATCGGAGGGGCGCGGTTGGCGCCCCTGATTGCCCCCGTTCAGGATTCTGAATGCAGGCGTGATGTAAAGTTCACGTTTTCTTCAGCGTTGAATGGTTAACTCGGCAATGACAAAGCAATCGGAAAGTCCAGAAAATGCCGCTCATCGACACCACCCTCGTCCGCAATTTCGGAATTGGCTTCGTGCTGGGTGCCGCCGGGCTTTTCGCGATGTCGGGCATCCCTTTCGAAACGCAGGCAATCGCCGCCGTCCTGGGCTGATTGCGCGGCTCGCGCCCGGTTACATCCCGGTCATCTGCGCCGCGGTACTTGTCGGCGCGTGCCAGCAGCCGGCTTTCGCCGAAGAAGCCATGCGCACGCCGCCCGCAGCCATCAAGTCTGACGAAAGCGGCCGCACGGCTACCGCGATTTTCGCAGGCGGCTGTTTTTGGGGCGTCGAAGGCGTGTTCAGCCACGTCGACGGGGTGACCAGTGCGGTTTCCGGCTATCACGGCGGCAGCCGCGCCGACGCGACCTATCGGAAAGTTACAAGCGGCCGCACCGGCCATGCCGAGGCGGTAAAGGTCACGTACGATCCCTCTCGCGTGCGTTATGACGAATTGCTGCGCATCTTCTTTGCCGTTGTCGCCGATCCCACGACCCTGAACCGGCAAGGGCCCGACCGCGGGACGCAATACCGCAGCGCCATCGTGCCCGCCAACGCGCAGCAGGACCGCGTCGCCCGCGCCTACATCGCGCAGCTTGGCAAAGCCGGGCTTTGGGACAAACCCATCGTGACGAGGGTTGAGCCGCAAAAGCGCTTCTATCCGGCGGAGGCGTATCATCAGGACTTCATGGCGAAGAACCCGCAGCATCCGTACATCAAGCGATGGGACGCGCCCAAGGTGCGGGCGCTGCGCAATCTCTTCCCCGGCGATTACCGCCCCTCTTTCCGCAGGGGCTGACACCGCCGCGGGGCGGCCCTATACCCATCGCATGGGCACTGGCACGCATACCCACGCCGAACACAGCGGCGCTTCGTTGGTTACGGCGGCGCGCGCGGCATTGACCGGGGCGGGGGAGCAGTGGACCGACATGCGCGCCGGTGTGTTCGACGCACTGGCGCAGTACGATGCCCCGGCATCGGCGTATGACATTGCCGATACGCTTTCGGCCAATCGCGGCAAGCGGGTTGCCCCCAACAGCGTTTACCGGATCCTCGACCTGTTCGTGCGCACCAATCTTGCAAGCCGGATCGAAAGTGCGAACGCCTATCTCGTCAATCGCCACCCCGGCTGCCGGCATGACTGCATCTTCCTGATCTGCGACGTATGTGGGCGGGCTGAACATATCGATGACGACCGGCTGACCAAGGGGCTGCGCGATGCGGCGGGCGATGCCGGGTTCAGCGGCCTGAAAACGGTGGTCGAATTGCGCGGCACATGCAGCGCATGCCGCGTCTAGGTTTCAGCGCGTAACGCGCCAGAGCAAGGCGCCGCCATCGACCTCCACGGGTTCCAGCCAGCCGGGCGCGTCGCCCTGCAAAAGCCCGGCGGCAAGGCCACCGGGCCCCGCCTGGCGATAGACTTCCATTTCGGGAAGCGAGGCGCAGATCATCACGTATTCCACCTTGCGCTGGCCTGCGATGCGATGCGCCGTGGTTTCGCTTTCGATAAAGGCGCGCATGTTGTCGCTGATCGCCTTGCCCGCACGGTGGTGGGCCGTGGCCATGACGCGGTGCGGACTGTCGAACAGGATCTGCGGGCCAAGGTCGATTGGGGCAAGCAAGTTGCGCGGCGCCGTGCCAATGGCGGCAAGCGCCGGTGCCGGATCGCAAACCGCGTCATCGCCCGTCGCAGGGGGCGGGGCGGCGTTGGTCGGCGTTGCCAGCATCAGGATCGTGATCGGCAGCGTCGGCAGCAGCGCGGCGACGATGCCGATGGCGGCCATCGCCTGCTTGCCCGGTCGGCGCAAGTTGCGGATCGCGCGCAGCCACTGCTTGAGCTGATAGCCCAGCGGCACGGCGGCAAGCGCGGCGGCAAAGGCCCCGGCACGCCCGACAAGGCAGGCAAGCACGAGCGAGGCGGCAATCAGGACCGCGTATTCAAGATGCCAGCGATGCAGCCACGCCCCGGTATGCGCGGCAAGGTTGAGCGTGACGAAAAACGCAACCAGCGGGGGCAGCGCGATGGCAAGGCCGGTTGCGGGAAGCTGTTCCCAGATCGGGCGGCTTTCGCGCACATTGGCAAGCCACATGTCGCGCGCCATCGGGTCCAGTTCGGCAAATGCGCCGCGCCCGCATTCCGGCGCGATCTGCAAGGCGGTCACCACGGCTGCAAGGCCGACGGTGCCAAGAACGAGCAGCATGAAAGTTACCGGGCGCTGCGACGTGCGGCCAAGCCCCGTAGCGCCCAGCGCGACGATGCCCATCGCGGCAAGCTGGGGCAGGGACATGGCATCGCAGTGGCTGGCCAAGTCGAAACCGCGAGTCGCCACATGTATGACAAGCGATGCGCAGAAGATCGATTGCAGCATGGAAACGAGCCAGGCCCGTTCCTCCCAGCACCGCATCCAGCGGGCCAGCGCGATGCCCATGATGACAGCCACCATCGGCAATGCTTCAAGCGAAATGGCAAGCCATAGCGCCATGGCCGCCCCTGCCAGCCATCCGCCGCGCCGGGCATCCCGGCTCATCAGAGCGTTGACCGCGACCAGCCCGCACACGACCTGCCAGCCGTGGTGGTCGATCCGCATCGGCCGAAGCTGGTGCATGAGCGGCATGGCCATCGCCGCGACGAGACAGGCAAGGCCGGTCGCTTCTTCGTCATAGAGCCGCCAGCTCATCCGGCCGATCAGCAGGAGTACGAGGTAAAGTGTCGCAAGCGGCACCGTGATCGCGGCAATGTGCTCTGCCGCCGGGGTTCCGAATATTGGCGTGAAGATCAGAGTGACGAGCGCGAGTGGCACATCGACCAGCCGGGTCCAGTGCATCGGTGTCCCGTCTGGCGGGGCGATGCGGTATTGCGTCACATCGAACCACGATTGACCGTTAAGCCAGTCGCGCACTTGCAGCAGGCGCAGGATGTCGTCGCCGTCGACGAAGCGGAAATGGACGACCGATGACAGGTTCGTCGCCGTCAGGAGCAGCGCAACCAGGATCCAGACGACCGTGACCCGTTTGATCAGGTCGCGGGCCAGGATCGGTTTGCGGCGTTCCCCGATGACGGTCCCGTCCATCGCGAGTCAGCTTTCCGCCGCGGCCTCTGTCATGCGCTGAGTGAAAACGAAGCGATGACGAAGCAGGAACGTTGCAAAGAAGCTCACCGCGATGGCGGCCAGCTTGGCAAGGCGGGGGTCGAGGCCGAGCGATGTGCCCGCGGCCACGATGGCCCAGGTGATGACCAGCCCGACGAGGGCGGAGGCGACGAAAAGGCCCTTCTGTTCGGTCCGCTGGCGGCCGCCTTCGGCAACGCGGCCGGAAAAGACCACCCGGCTGGAAGCGAACCAGTGGGCAAGAATCCCGATTCCATAACCTCCCGCCGCAGCCGCCGGGGCAGCAGCGCCGATCGCCATGAGAACGAAGAAACTGGCAAGGTCGACACCCAGCGCACCGACACTGGCAAAACCATAGGCGACGAAACGGCGGATCATGCCAGGATCGCTGCGCCCCCAGATCATGCCGCGTCCCTTTCCCTTGCCGACGGTGCGTCCTGCGGCGAAAGCGGTTCGGGAACGCCGCGCATGCTGGACAGGGCGGCGGCGCGGTCTTCGGAGGAGTAGCGCGGCAGTTCCGCCTCGTCCCCTTCGGCACCCGCCTCGTGGTATTCGGCGTCTTCGTTGACGCACCATGTATCGTAGACGCGCTCACCTGCGATGATGTTCTCCACCGTCAGCATGGCGGTCATCATGGCGTGATCCTGGTTGTTGTAGCGGTGCATGCCGTTGCGCCCGACAAGGTGCAGCGTGGGATGCTTGGCTTCCAGTTCCTCGCGCATCGCGTCGACGCGTTCGGCGTAGTCTTCGTCGTAGACCGGATAGGCCTTTTCCTGCCGCACGACCGCGCCGCCGATGACATCGGCCGGATCGCACAGGCCAAGGATCGCCATTTCCTTCTTCGCCAGCTCGACCAGATCCTCGTCAGAGGATGCCCACAGGCCGTCCCCTTCGAAGCAGAAGTATTCGAGGCCCACGCAGGCGATATCCTGATCCGGCACCATTTCCGGCGACCACGAACGGAAGTTCTGGACGCGGCCGACCTGTACCTTCGAATCGTGGATGTAGATCCAGTTGTCCGGGAACAGGTCCTTGGATTTCACCTTGAGAGCGACGGTCAGGAAGTCGCGGTACTTGAGCCCGCTGGCATCGAGCACCGATGACGGGACCGGCGCAAGGCGCGCGGCCAGTTCGCGCATCGGTGCGCTGGAAATTGCATCCTTGGCGCGGATCACGCATTCGCCGCCATCGGCAGTGGTAGCGTGAAGACGCCATCCGCCCTGCGTATCGGCGGCAAGCCGGCGCAGCGAATGGCCCATGAGAACCGTGTTCCCGCCGGCCACGACATGATCGCGCGCGGCTTCCCACATCATGCCGGGGCCAAGGCGGGGATAGCGGAATTCTTCCAGCAGCGTCTTGGTCTGCATGCCGTCGTTGGGTTTCTTGTTCAGGCCCAGCGAACGCTTCAGCCCGTCGGTCACCGCGCCCCAGAGCGAAAGACCCTTGATGCGCTGCGCGGCCCAGTCGGCGCTCATCTCGTCGCACGGCATGCCCCACACCTTTTCGGTGTAGGTCTTGAAGAAGATCGAATAGAGCTTTTCGCCGAACTGGTTAACGGTCCAGTCTTCAAAGCTCTTCACTTGCTTGCGCGGGAAAAGCTGCACTTTGGCAAAGCTGGCCATGCACATGGTCGAGCGCCACAGGCCAAGATTGCGCAGCGCCTCGAACGCGCGAAGCGGATAGGAGTAGAACTTGCCCTCGTAATAGATCCGGCTCATCCGCGGGCGCGAGATGAAGTCGTCGGGCAGGATTTCATTCCACAGGTCGACGACGGCCTTGGACTTTGAGAAGAAGCGGTGACCGCCAATGTCAAAGCGGTAACCTTCATGCTCCACCGTGCGGCTGATGCCGCCGACGTAGCGTTCGTCCTTTTCGATGATGGCGACGGATTTGCCCGCCTTGGTCAGCAGGTAGCCTGCCGTCAGTCCGGCCGGCCCGGCCCCGATGATGACGACATCAACGCTCAGTTCCTGAGCTGCCCCGTTGGTAGTGGTGCTGTCCTGCACAGTGCCCCCTGTGGAAAATGCTATCGACCAAAACGCTGGCCCTAGGCAATTCCTGACCGAAAATGGCTAAGAGGACGTTAACGCGGCTTCCCCAGCTGAAAAAGTTACAAGTTCAGAACGCGCTTTGCATCACGCGGCAATTCCCGATGCATCGCCCCCGATATTCGCGCTTTCCCTGCGGGCTTCGCGCCAGACCTTGGACAGGGCCTGAAGGTTGGGGGCAAGGCGGGCGACTTCCTCGAAATGGAATGTCTCGACAAAGGCGAGGCCGTAATCGGGATGTTGCCGCCAGCGCACTTTGGCAAAGATCTCGCCCAGCGCCGGGATCTGGAGCCGGATCTGCTGGTCGATCGAAAGCTGGTGACCGCACCGCACATGCGCCCCTTCGTGCGAAAGATCGCTGATGATGACATCGGTCAGGCGGCCAAGCGATTTTATGCTGGCCGGAAGATCGACCGCGATACGGATCGCACGTTTCTGGAAAGGGCCGTTGTCGCCCAAAAGCGACAGCAGGCTCTGATGGTCCTTGAAGGCCAGGCCGGCCTGGTCGCCGCGCGACCAGATGAGCGAAACCTCGAATCGTTCGCCATCTCCGAATTCAAGCCAGAACGGCTCTCCTGCTTCGGGAAGCGGCGTCTCGTAGAACTTGATGCGCAGCGCACCGGAGGAAATGTCCCGCAGGACGCATGGATATTCGCCGTGGTCGAGAATCAGTTTCGCCGTTCGGATCAGCGGGATCCGTTCTTCGCTGCGCTGCGAAGCAGTGCCGGATTCCGAGGCGATGTGCGATTGGCTCAGATCGTTCACGGTTCCGTTTCCCCATGCGCCGCAGGACCCGTCGCCCGGAGCCGGCGCTACACCAGACGAATAGCCTGAAAAGTCTCATTGATTCGTTAAAATGCGAGGGCCGCGCGCCTAGTGGATTGTCCCTAGAATCGGGCCGAAATCCATCCATATCGGCGGGAAACGGCTGGCGCCGTGCCGGCAGGGCGTATCGCGATGTGGCAAAGGGTGGTGCGGACGGCGGGACTCGAACCCGCACGAGCAAAGCTCAGGGGATTTTAAGTCCCCGGCGTCTACCATTCCGCCACGTCCGCCCCGACGCAGCCCTAGGGGCGTGCGCGGCGCTGTGCAATGTCGATGGATGGCAAAAAGCCGGGCGGACCATGCCCGGCTTTTCATCGGTGAGGCGTTGCCGGCCGCTGCCTGCCGCGCAGACGTGTTCAGTCGGCGTTGAGCCGGTCGCGCATGTCCTTGCCCGCCTTGAAGTAGGGGACTCGCTTGCTCGGCACTTCAACCGTGGTGCCCGTGCGCGGATTGCGTCCGGTGCGTGCTGCGCGTTCGCGCGTCGAGAATGCACCGAAACCGCGCAGTTCGACACGCCCGCCGCTGGCCAGTCGTTCGGCGATGGCATCGAAGAAACACGTGACCACGGCCTCGACCTCTTCAGGACGAAGCTCTGGGTTTTCTTCGGCCAGAGCCTGTATCAATTCCGATCTAATCATTCCTACCCCGCCCGTCGTAGGTTCGCGACCACTTCGACAGCAAACCGGTGCGTGCCCGTCAAATTACTGGCAACACCCGGATACCAAATGCAAATGTGCCATTGCCGGGCAAACCATGCAACGGATAATACCGGGCATCCTTAATTGGGACAAAGTTTGCCGGAAAGCACATTGCCCATGGTCAGGAAACAGTAACGGTCGTTCGCGCCAAGAGATCGGACAAGTCGAGATCGAGCAGCCGGATGCGTTCGGCAACGGCAGGCCATTCCTCTTTCAGAAACTGTTCCCGCTCTGTCGTTCTAAGCCGGGCGCGGGCGCCGGGGACGACCGCGATGCCGATGCCGCGGCGCACTTCCACGAGGCCGTCGTCCTGAAACTGCTGATAGGCCTTTGCCACGGTGAGCGGGTTGGCCCCTTCCTGCGCGGCGAAGGCGCGGACCGAGGGCAGCATTTCCCCTTCGGCGTAGCGCCCGTCGATGATCGCGGCGGCGATCTGGTCGCGCAGGCGCAGATAAACGGGGCGCGTGGCCTGTGATCCGGTAGGGCGGGGCATAGGTGGTCTAGTGCCATAATACACCGCATCAGGTCAAGGATTTGCGGCCCTTGAACGCCGCGCCAAAGGTAGTCACAAATGCAACAAAGTGCTTCACATCGCGGCGTTCTGCGGTAAGTCTGCCCGCTCTCCTGCGATAGCGAAAGACGGACGACCACATGAAAGAGATGAGCCTGTGGAACGAAGGTGACTGGATCGCGGCGATTGCCGCGGTTGCGCTTTTCGCGGTTCTTGCCATCGGCGGAATCATCGCCACGCGCCGCAGCGAGGAAGTGCTGGGCCACCCACGCGGGCTTTTCGTGCTGTTCTATGCCGAGATGTGGGAGCGTTTCTCCTACTACGGCATGCGCGCCCTGCTGATCCTCTACCTGACCAAGTTCTGGCTGTTCAACGACGGCAAGGCGAGCCTGATCTACGGGGCATATACTTCGCTAGTCTATATCACGCCGGTATTGGGCGGTTATCTTGCGGATCGCTGGCTGGGCCAGCGCAAGGCGGTCCTGTTCGGCGGGGTGGTGCTGGCCGTCGGCCACTTGTTCATGGCGTACGAGGGTATTCAGGGCGCGACCGATCCGACGGTCAAGCAGGCCGATTTCGCGATCAACGTGTTCTGGATGGCGCTGGCGCTGATCATCGTGGGCTCCGGTTTCTTGAAGGCCAATATCTCGGTGATCGTGGGGCAGCTTTACCGCATGACCGACGGGCGGCGCGATGCGGCCTATACGATCTTCTACATGGGCGTGAACGTGGGCGCGGCGCTGGGCACGATCCTCGTCGGCTATCTGGGTGAGACGATCGGCTGGTCGTGGGGCTTTGGCCTTGCGGGTATCGGCATGGTCGCGGGCCTCATCATCTTTGCGATCGGCAAGCCAGCGCTCAGGGGGCAGGGAGAGCCGCCCAAGGCGCTGCCGAAAAAGCGCGAGATGCAGCTTTACGCGGTGGGCATCGGCGCGGTTCTCGTGATCTGGTTCCTGGTCCAGTTCCAGGACGTGATCCAGGGCCTCTTGATCGTGTGCGGCGTCGCGATGCTGGCCTACACGCTTTACGAAGCGTTCAAGCTGCCCAAACAGCCGCGCGAACGGATCTTCGCGATCCTGTTCCTGATCGCGCTGAACCCCGTGTTCTGGGGACTGTTCGAACAGGCGGGCGGTTCGCTTTCACTCTATACCGACAAGTTCGTCGACAAGGGCGGCGTGCCAACCTCGCTGTTCCAGGCGATCAACCCGATCTACATCGTGATCTTCGCCCCGCTGTTTGCAGCCCTGTGGCAATACCTCGCCAAAATGGGGCTGGAGCCTTCCGCCCCGGCCAAGTTTGCCTTTGCCCTGTTCCAGGTCGGAATGGGCTTTCTTGTCTTTACGTGGGGTGCGGCCACGGGCGATCCGGCGGTGATGACCAGCGTCGTCTTCGTCTTCCTGATCTACCTGCTGCACACCACGGGCGAACTATGCCTCTCGCCGGTCGGCCTTTCGGCAATGACACGCCTTGCGCCGCTGCATCTCGGCAGCTTCGTGATGGGCGCGTGGTTCTACATGTCGGCAGTGGGCAACTTCGTCGCGGGCAAGATCGGCGAGGCGACCGGCGGCGAAAGCGGAGAGATGAGCAAGGAGCTCACGCTCTCGATCTACGCCACGATCGGCTGGTGGACCATCGGCATCGCGGCCGTCGTCCTCATGCTCAGCCCGATCGTGAAGCGCTGGATGCACGTCGACACACTTGAAGACCGCGACATCGCGGGGACCGAGGAACTGGCCGAACCGCAGGCGGCGGGCATGCACCCGGGGCGCAAGTGAGCGCCGCGCTAACCTGAATCGTCAGTCTGGAACGGATGCAGCGAAGACGCGGGCGATCAGGCCCGCGCTTCCTCCACGCCCGCGCTGTTGTGGCGTAGCGCTTTCAGCACCGTATCCACGATGTGCGGGGCGTTCAGCCCTGCCTCGTCATACTGTTTTTCGGGTGCGTCGTGGTCCTGGAACATATCGGGCAGACGCATCGTGCGGATCTTGAGCCCGGCATCGGTCAGCCCTTCGTCGCTTGCCATCGTGAGGACATGCGCGCCAAGCCCGCCGATCGAGCCTTCCTCGATGGTGAGAAGCACGTCATGGCTTGCCGCCAGCTTGCGGATCAGGTCCTCGTCCAGCGGTTTTACGAAGCGCATGTCGGCGACCGTGGTCGACAGGCCCTTGGCCTCCAGCTGGTACGCGGCTTTGAGCGCCTCTGCCAGTCGGGTGCCGAGCGACAGGATCGCGACCTTGGTCCCTTCGCGTACGATGCGGCCCTTGCCGATTTCCAGCCGTTCGGGCGTTTGGGGAAGGGCAACGCCCGTGCCCGCGCCGCGGGGATAGCGAAAGGCGATCGGCCCGCTGTCGTGACAGGCGGCGGTATACGTCATGTGCGCCAGTTCCGCTTCGTCCGCGGCGGCCATCACGACAAAGTTGGGCAATGTCGCAAGATAGGTCACGTCGAACGAACCGGCATGGGTCGCCCCGTCCGCGCCGACAAGTCCCGCGCGGTCAATCGCGAAACGCACCGGCAGGTTCTGGATCGCGACATCGTGCACGACCTGGTCGAACGCGCGTTGCAGGAAAGTGGAGTAGATCGCGCAGAACGGGCGCATGCCCTGCGCCGCGAGGCCCGCGGCAAACGTGACTGCGTGCTGCTCGGCGATGCCGACATCGAAACTGCGTTCGGGATGCGCCTTGGCAAACCGGTCGACTCCGGTCCCGCTTGGCATGGCGGCGGTGATGGCGCAGATCTTTGCGTCCGTCTCGGCCAGCTTGGCCAGCGTGTCGCCAAAGACGTTCTGGTAATTGGGCGGCCCGCCGCTCGCCTTCTTCTGTTCGCCGGTGATGACGTCGAACTTGGCAACCCCGTGATACTTGTCCGCCGATTCTTCGGCCGGGGCATAGCCTTTGCCCTTCGTGGTCACGACATGGATCAGGCACGGCCCTTCGGCCGCATCGCGCACGTTTTCCAATACGGGGACAAGGGTGTCGAGATCATGCCCGTCGATGGGGCCGACGTAGTAGAAGCCCAGTTCTTCGAACAAGGTGCCGCCCATGGCCATGCCGCGGGCGAATTCGTCGGTCTTGCGCGCCGCGTTGTGAAGCGGGCGCGGCAGCTTGCGCGCGAACTT